>ERZ795052.105-NODE-105-length-119719-cov-9.461116_pt1 | contig 119719 bp, 116 predicted proteins | sample MGYA00375136_ERZ795052 | MGnify/ENA primary metagenome ERZ795052 (study PRJEB30181, sample SAMN05720156) | activated sludge metagenome | isolation source: Anaerobic digester | place: Japan | collected 2015-05-26 ...
ATTTTTAATTTGAATTTCTTTATCTCTAATAAAATTTTTAATAATAAAAATATTTTCTTTGATTTTATTTTCTTCGATTTCAAAATTTTGTAATTTTTCTTTACTTAAAATAATATTTCTTTCCGTTTTTTTGTTTTCTTCAATTTGAAGTAAAGAATTTTCATATTCAACAATTTTTTGTTTTAAAATTGCAATTTTTAGTTCTTCGTTTTGTATCAAAAGTGGAATACTATCAAGTTCTTTTTTTATTTCATTATATTTTTCGACATCATTTTTATCGTTCGTTAGTTTACCAATTTCAACTAAAACAAATTCCATGTCAATAGAATTTTTAGTGATTATATTTTTTATATTTATTACCTCATTTTTTAAAACTTCAATTTCATTTAGAATATTATTTTTTTCTTCAGTTTCAATTATTTTTATTTTTTTTGCAATATTAAACATCTCATTTTCTTTCAACTGAACCAAATTTTTTATTTTTTCTAAATGTTCTGGTTTATTTATTGGTTGACCACATAAACTACATATTTTACTTTTTTTCAAATCAGTAATTTCTGTTTTTAAATTAGAACCATCATTTTTTAATCTAAAAATATTTCCATTCAATATTTCAATATCATGTTCTTTTTCACGTATTTTATATTCAATGTCTTTAATTTTAAATTTATTTTCGTTTTCTTTTTGTTTATGTTCATCTCTTTTTAAAATTAAAGATTCTAATTTTTTTTCATCATATGTTTTTATTAATAATTTTGCATTATCATTTAACAATTTTTCACGTTTTTTTATTTCTAAGATATTATCTTCCCCATTTTTTATTTCATAATTAACATCTTCAATATTAAGATTATATATTTCTGAATTGATTCTATATAATTTTTTTGTTTGTTCTTCAATATACTTTTTTCCATTACTAATTCTATTTTGAATATTTGGTAGTTCAATAGTTTCAACGGCATTTAGTTTATTATTTAATTCATCAATTTCTCCACCCAATATTCTATTTTGTTCTTCAACAGATTCAACATTACAGTTTATCCTACCTTTTTCATTGATTCTCTTTTGATACAATTTAAAAACGTCTAATTTTTTATCAAAAATATCTAAACCAGCATCAAATAAAATAGAATCAATAAACACCGCCATATCATTTGATAATATTCTATTAAGTGTATCTGATGTGGTCATAACAATACGAATAAAATTATCATAATTACCAAGAATTGATTCAATCTTTTTTTGTGTTTTTAATCTATTATCATCATCTAATTTATCAATAATATTTTCATCATTCATATCATCATCTGGTGTAGAAAGTAAATAATAGTTTAATGTTGTTGAAACATTAATTATTTCACCTGATTTATTTTTATTAATTTCAGTTTTCCTTTTTAAACCATAATATTCACCGTTTACATCAATAACCATATAACCACTACATGAAGTAGCATCGTTTCTATTATTAACATATCTAATATCACCAAATTTCTTTTTTGTTTCAGTTTCTAATGTTTTATTATATAAAATATATGATATTAATTTCATTATTGTTGTTTTACCATGAGTATTCATTCCTGTAATTTGATAAAGACCATTCATATCTTTCCAATCAACATCCAATTTATCGTATGACATAAAATTAATACCACCAAATTTCACAATATCCCAACTAATGTGATTGTTTTCGGTTGTTTTTATTTCATTACTTATTTCATTATCGAGATTAATCACATCATTAATTGTTTTATCATCCACACCAATCTTTTTTAAATATTCTTTAAATATATTTTGTTGAATTTCAATATTATTAATATCATTTAATTCAACATCATTATTTACATCAATTTTATCTTCTTCAAGAAATTGATTTTTATGGGAAATGTTTATAATTTGACTATCAGAATATTTTGTTTTAATAAAATTGATTAATTTTCTTTCATTTTCTTTTGTTCTTGCTTGAGGTAATGTTAACCACAAAAATCTAATTTTCATGAAATTAGTATGATTTTCAATTTCAAAATCTAAATCATCAAAATCAGTAAATGGTGTTATTTTAATATTTTTAAATGAAAATTCATTTTCAATTGGAATTTCTTTATGTGTTTTATTTATAATATCCCATAAAATATAACCATGAAAATTATCATCACCTTCACTAAAATCTTGTGCAATTAATGAACCAGAATATGCTTTTGTGTTATTTTTATCAAGAAATTGCATTTTATGTATATCACCAAAAAAAGAAAAATCCCCTTTAAAATCCTTAATTCCAAAAAAAGAATTGCTTTTTAATTCAAATCCTGTTGTTGATTTAGAACCTGTTATGGGGTCATGAAATAAATCAATGTATATTTTATTAGAATCCCTATTCTTTAAAATATTTTTCCCTTCTTTAAGTAACCAAGGATTGTTTTTTAATTCACCATGATGCCAAACACACCAAATAACATTTTCATCTTCATAAAAACCAGTTTTATTATAATAAATAATTTTATTATTATCAAGTGTTTTTACAATTGCTTCTATTGAATCAACTCGTTTTAAATTTTTTTTACGACAATCATGATTACCTCTTACAATTCTAACGGGTGCTATTTCTGATAATTTTTTTAAAAATTTATTTGTCAATATTAATTGTTCACCCTGTAAGTCAAGATAATCATGTACTAAATCACCAACAATAACTATTCTATCTGGTTTTTCTATATTTAATGATGAAATTAAAGAATTAAAAACATTTTCATATTCTTCGTTTCTAGTTGGAATTTTACGAATGTGAATGTCTGCCAAATGACAAATTTTAGAAATTTTATTATTCATAGTTAAAGAATTTTAATTTTTACAAAAATAAAAAATTTTTTTTGATTTCAAAAAAATAATTAATTCTTGTCAAAATGGCACATTAAAATATAATTAACTGTAATTTTGTCACTTATGAATTATTGGTATTCTATTTGAAAGTTTGTATTTTTACAAAAAAATAACATTTATTAAAAATTTATAACTATGATGATAAGAAAACGAAATTGTAATCAAATTAAACCATTTAATTCATTATTCTTTGATTTTTTTGATGATATTTTATTTATGCCAATTAATGAAACTGAAAAATCACCAAATTATGATATTATCGAAAATGATAATAATTATGTTATTAACGTATCATTACCAGGTGTAAAAAAAGAAAACATTTTAATTGATGTTGAAAATAATAATTTAATATTAACAGCAGAACGTAATGAAAACAACGATTTGAAATATAATTATAAAAGAACTTTTTTTGGTAAATACGAAGAAATTTTTACACTTTCAAAAGATGTTGATAAAGATAATATTACCGCATCATTATCAGATGGTATTTTAATAATTACAATACCTAAAAAGGATTTTGAAAAAGAAAACAATAAAAAAAGAATTGAAATTAAATAATAAAGGGATGATTAATCGTCCCTTTATTTATTCATTAATAATACAATTTTTTATTTTTGTTTTTATATAATTAACCCTGTTACTTATAGTATTACTACTCATATTAAATTCTTTACCAATTTCACAATACGAATAACCCAACACATATTTCATTTCAAAAAATTTAGAATCTTGACATGAAACATCACTAAAAATATTATTAATTGTATTTGTTGTTTCAAAGCAAATTAAATTAGAATCATTATATTTCTCAAAATCAGTATAGTTTGAAGAATAATTATAAATTGTATCTAAACTTATTGTTACATTTTTATTATTTAATGAATATCTCCATTTATCAATAACGTAATTATTGGCAATACTAATAACCCAAGAACTAAATTTAGATTTATTAAAATCGTAACTATGTAAATTACAAAAAACACGCATTAAAATTTCAGAAACATCATCTTCAATATCAAATTCTGAATAAAAATTTTCTTTATTTTTTTTTCTTAAATAATTTTTTAAAAATGTTTTATATTTACAATATAAATTATTTTCAGATTTTTTATCACCATTTTTTATATTTTGAATCAATTCTATATCTTCCATTAAAATTTTTTTTAAGAACAAATTGGTCATCAATTGTTAAATTTCTAGCACTATATAATAAATCAACAATTTTATTCGAACCATTATTTTTACGATATTCATCAATATCTTCATTTGTTGGTAATTTTAATATTTTTATTTTATCTTCACATCCCACATAAATATTGTATAATGAATAATATAATTTCATTGTATTTTCATATGCATCTAAGTCTAACAATAATATAATATTTGGTTTATATTTTTTTAGTGTTAAAAACAATTTTGTTGAAATTTTTTTACCTAAAATTGGTATAGTATTAATTGGTATACTTAACATATCAAAAACACCTTCAACTAAATAAACAGTAGAATCCCAATTAATATATCCTTCATTAAAAATAATGTTATCTTTATTAATTTTTGGATTTAAATATGAGATAATTTTCTTTTTTTTATCATTATCATAATTTCTTGCAATAAAATAATTAACACCACCTTCTTTATTAAAAGAAGGAACAATTATTCTTTTTCTATATTTACCTTCTAAACAAAAACCAATTCTATATTTTAAAATTAAATCCCTACTAATTTTTCTTTCATTCACCATATAATTATATGCTTCAAAATGTTCAAGATTAATAGGATTCATTTGTGAAAAATAAATCATTTCTTCTGGTAATTTTAATTCAAATTCTTCATCATCATTAAAATTATCACTTTCTCTAGTTTGATAAGAATATCCATATGATTTATATTCCTCATAATCAATTTTCGTACCATATAATTTAATTAATCTACCTAATGAGCCAGAAAAGTTAGGATTATCACATTTCCAACACTTAAAAACACGTTTGGCAGTATTAATTTCAAGATTATATTTACCATCAGGATATGGTAAACCTTCATATTCTTGACACCTTGGACAACATACTTGTAACTGTTCAGATTCTAAATATCCTTTGACATCCTTAAAAATTCTATTAAGGATTGGATGTATTTCATATCCTTGTATTGTTACCATATGACACAAAAATAAAAAAAACATTCTATAAAAAAAATTTTTAGAATGTTTTTTTGTTTATTTAATATATCCAAATTAATATTTTTTGAAATCAATTAAAAAGGGAAAAAAGGTTATTAATCTATTTAAAAACCCTGGGCAATATATCCTAAAATTACCAATACCTGTATTTGGGTCAACACCCAAATTAATATGATTTGTTTGTATTTCATTGAATAATTCAATTACTTTACTTTTAATTAAATTATCATTATTATTTTCCGAATTTTTATATTTCTGAAATTCTTCATAAAGTTTTGAATAATCTTCCTTTATTTTTTCATTTTCGGCTAATAATTGTGATATTTGTTCTTCTAACCATTCAATACCCATTTTTTTATCATCATCAATTATTAACAAATCATCATCTTTTTTTTCTATAGAAAGTGGTATATCTTGTAATAATTCTTCAACCTTTTTTTTAGCCTTTAGTTCACGTTCTCTATGGGTTGATTTTTTTACAACACTTTTATTTGATGGTGTGTTTTTAGAAAAAACATTTTTTTTCATAGTTGTTGTTTTTTCTTTAGCCAATTTCAATAATTTATTATCCGATTTTGCCATAACTTATTTATTATCAATATTTACATTTAAATGTGCAATTAATCCATTTTCATCATTCCAAATGAAACCATCTGCACCTTTTATTTGACCAATATATCCCTTTTTGTGTAACCATTCATCTGTTCCTGTTAAACTGGATAAATATCTAATTGTAACACCTAATTCTTCATTTAAATTATTATTCTTATTAATTTCATATTTAATAGTTTTTTTTCTATGTTGATGCCCAATATGCCATTCATGATACTTTGTTTCACTCCACATTTGTTTAGATGGAATATCACTAGCCATAATCAAAGGTAAACTACTTTCTTTTTCTTCACTACCATGAGTAAAACCTAACAATACATTACCAAACTTATAATATTTTCTTGGTGATGCATGTGTATCAACAGTAACTTGTGTATCATTATTAAACCAAGCACTAATAAATTTACCTAAATAAAAACTTCTCTCATAATCATGATTCCCTGGTATAACCAACACATCAACAGGTACACCCGTTTGTTTTAAAAAATTAATTGCATCAACAATTAATCTACTACCAATATCAAATGTTTTTTGCCAACGTAAATCTTCGTCTTGTCTAGTACCTTTTGTTGTAGTATTATATATCGTATCTGAATTAAAAAAATCACTACCAATTGGAAATAATATTCTTGAATATGAAAAACCAACAGACCTTGCTAATAGTTGTTTAATTGCTCTTAAAAATCTACTTCTTGCAATTTTAGTGTCATAATTTTCAAACGTTTCACCACCCCATGCCAATTTACCAATATGTAAATCAAAAATTGAAATTTCTAATAAATTATTTTCTTTAAAATCTTTATTAATATTATTAATTTCTAATATTGGTGGTTCATAATTTTTTATCATATCAATAAACAATTCACCAATTTTTCTTTCGTGAAAAATTTTATTGTTCCTTATTAAATTTGCTTTAACTTGCCAATTTTGAATTGTTTCTGGTTTTTTTTGTTTCCAACTAGTAACATCCCATTTGTTAATTGTATAATTATTTACTTTCCATAATTCCAAATCAACATTTGCTTCCTTAAGTAAATCATCCAATGTTTTTATGGTTTTTGTCGTTTTTATTTTACCATTCCATTCAATAATACTTAAATTATTATCATCAGAATATTTAACATCGATTTCCTCTTTTGAATCTTCTTTTATTTCTTCATTTTCAGTAAAAAAAGTTGATTGTTTAATATAATTCAAATAGGCACTATTAAACAAATTAAAGGAATCAACATCTAATTTATTTTTTTTATGTTTTTTATAAACATCTGATTTTACGTTTTTTACATATGTGCTTGCAAAGCCAAAATCTAATGACGCTTTTCTAAGAGAAATTTTATTTTCAAGAGCATAATTAATAATTTCAATTGCTTTTTCTATTCTTTCTATTGTCATAATATTAAAATTTTTCCAAAAATATAAATTATTACAACACCATGCAAATTTTTTTAAATGAAATAATTACCAGATTCTTTTAAAATCTTAATATTTTCTTCAATTTTTTTACATTCATCTAAAAAAGATAATTCAATATCTAATGTTAAATTAAACCATTCTCCTTCCATTCTTAAATAAGAATATTTTCGTTGTAATGTTTTTTCTATCAAATTTGCAAATTCTGATTGGTATATTTCAACCAACTTTAATTTTGAAGAATTTCCTGTTTGTAATTGATTCAATCTTTTATTTGGATGTTTTGATAAACCTATCTTATAAAAACCATCATCTAACGATTGAATTAAATAAATATATCTCATTTAATAATTCCCAACTTTTTTAATCCAGCAAAACCAACAGCATAACTATCAGACATATCAAAACAAATATCTTTTGGTTCATTGCCGTTTTTTTTATAAAACCATTCAATTTCGGGTTCTAATTTACATACTTTTTCCCAGATATACAACTTTTTTTTCTTTTGATATTCTGGTGGAAATGATAAAGTTTCAACTAATTTATTTTTTATTTTTTTTGTATGAACCAATTCTGTACAAAAAAGTTTTCTTGATTCATAAACACTAATTTTCATTGGAAATTTTTGAAAAATATTATATAATATGTATCTACAAATACCATTAAACCCAAATAACAATGCTACCGTATTTGCATTATTGCTTCCACCTAATGGTTCTTCAACAATAATATGTTCTATTTTTCCATTTAATTTCTTTTCAATTTTTTCTTTATATTCTAAAGCATATTTCTTAAAAATATCCGCTTTATGTAAATCTCTATTATCAACTTGAATATTTTTATCAATTTTTAATTCAAGGTGTTTTAATTCAATTAATTTACCCTTATCATTCCATAATGCACTACCAATATTTGTTGTGCTTATATCTAAAGACCATATGTATTTTTCCATTAATATTAAATTTCTTTATTATCATCTATTAATTTTTGTATTTCTTTCGGTCTTTTTAAATATAAATTAATTAAATCTTCAACAATACCACCAATTTTAATAGATTTACCCATACAAAAATTTTTAAATTTTTTATGTAGTAAACCATTTATTATAATTGATTTGGGTTTTATTACATCGTTAGCCATTTATTATAAAATTTAATTTTAAAATTTATTTTTATAATAAATACTACGTTTTTATAAAAAAATGTAAATTTTTAGTATTTTATTAAAAATCAAGTGCAAATAATATTGTTTTTGATATTGTTGAATCTTTTTGTATTGGATTATTTAGTTTACCAATAGCAACCAAATTTTTATTTTCATCATATAAACCAACTTCACTAATATATACACTTGATGTACCATCCCAAGTTAAATTATTTGACGAATTAAATTCGTTTAATGCTAAATTAATTGACATGTCTAATACATAAACATCTGCCTTTATATCAGCAGTTACATTACCCAAAAAAAATGTTTCCTCACCAAACGATAATTTATCCGTTTCGTTTTTAGATGGATATTTTAATTTATATAATATATCTGGATTATTAAGTGTGTATGATGGATTATTATTTTTTAATTCAACTCTAATTTTTTTATTATATAATTCATTACCAGTAAAATATTTAACAGTTCCATGTCCAGGAATTTGATTAGTTACGTTTTTATATTTCCAAACATTATTTCTTGGTTGATTTTCTTTTACTGTTTGATATATGATATATAAATCGGTTGCACAATAACCAAAACCATTATTAAAATCATTTAAAAATATAAACTCATTTTTATCAAATTCAAACAATAATTCATATGTATAAATATTATCGGTTTCAACTGTTATTTTATTAATATAATTACAGTGAATTGCACTTGAATATCCATCCTTTTTATTAATCAATGCATATGTTACATAAATATCGTATTTCATATTATAATATTATATTTTAACTAATTTTAAAATTAGGTAAAGTCCAAGACCTATTTGATTTATAAGATAATGCAAATAATAATTCTTGGTCTTCAATAACAAATATCTTTAAATCGGGAAATACTTTACCCACAACATTATCCCAATTATCACACAAATCATAATAATTAATATTTAAAGATTTAGTATCACCAGTTAATAATTTTAATCCATTTTTTGGTGTTAATGTTAATCCTAATTTTGGTGTTATATTTTTATGCCACATTATTGTTGGTATTTCCAATTTAACATTATCTAATAAAAATCCCTCACCATATACATTTGCGGGTGAATTATTGGTATAATGTATAACACCTAATTTTTTATATGTTGGATTTTGATTTTGAATATAAGATACAAAACCACCCATTGATTTGTTTTTAAATTTCGTATATTTTAAATTATTAGTCGAAATTCCAATAATTTCTTCGGTAAAAATTATTGACATATTCCAAAACGGAAAAACAATTGTTGGACATTGACAATTTTCTAAAAAATTAATTACACTATTATCAACATAATCAGTTTGCGACATATTAAAAACAGAACTACCACTATATGTTAATTTGTTAGGAAACACAATTACTTGATTAGTTTTTCCTGTTATAATACTTGAACTATAACCACTAAAAATTGGTAAATCCCTATCAACTTTAACAAAAATATAATCATTATTATTTTCAAAAATTTCTTCAATTTTGTAAATTAATATTGGATTTGGTGTGTTTTTATTTATATTATCTGCTGTTGTTGTATTTACTGACCACATTATTAATATATAATCATCAACCAACAATTCATCATATAATATACCATCATTTCCTTTATATAAATTTAATGAACTACCACCATTTATTTCAGATGGTTTTACAAACAAATCACTTCTTTTTATATGATTACTATCTATAATAAATCCAGTGCAACCACTATTAAAAAAACCAATAGAATCAATTGAATTTTCTACAGTATAATTTGTTATTGGAATTGATTGTATTTCATTATAACTATCACCATTAAAATTACGTGGTATTGATGATATTATATTTGGGTTTTTATCAAATGCATTTAATATAACAGAATCAAATCCACTATAATCTGAAGAATCTTTATTTATTTCATTAATTAACCTATAATCAATTTCACTATCACCAACAACAAAATATTTATAATTTAATTTACCTTGTGAAAGTAATTCCCTACCCTTAGACGTTAATTTTATATTAATTACTGTTGGGTCATTTTTATCAATAAATCCCATATTATTTATTTGTTTTAATATAAATACATTAATTATTAAATTTTAAAAAAATATTAAAAACTACTACCACCAGAAAGATTTGCTCTAATTGAAAACTTATTTTTCCCAACTATTCTTATTGGAATTTCTGTGCTTCCAATATAACCTATAACTGATGTTAGTTCAATATATCCATTTGTATTTCTAAATGAAACACCCTCATCTTCATCATCAAAATTATAATTAAAATTAATAAAAACATCTTCTAAACTTTTTATAGTAACACTACCTTCTTTTGGATTTGGTATTGTTTCGGCAAAACTATTATATTGTGTATTTCTAATTGCAGTATAAACCGAATCCTCAAAAATTTCATCGTTTTCTTCTTCATTATTATAATCAAAAATTTTAAGTTTAGTTTCATTATCAAAAGTATTACCAGGAATTTTACTATTTTCACAACTAACCTCTAAATGATAGTTAAAATTGATTAAAAAACTATTAAAAACATTATAATCACCAAGACTACCAACATAACTAATTTGAACACTTGACCTATAATTATCAATCTCTCTTGCATTTATTAGTTTAATGCCGATATTGTTTGTTGTTTTAACTGTTTTAATTTCCCCATATCCAAAACCAAAAGGATTTTTTGCATATGCTCTATAGAATACGTTCGTATTAGGTATTAATTTTTCAATATATAAATCAAATAAAAACGGAATAGTATTAACAGATACATTATGTTTTGATATTACAATATCTTTTTTGGTTTGATAAAATAATTCATTTTCATTTCCTAATGTTGGGTTTTGGGTATATATTAATCCATGTTCAAAAACTAATGATGGGTCAAATCCACCGCTATTTGTTATTGTGTTTCCACTAATATCAACCGACATATCCCCAACATTTTTTGCTTCACCAGTTAAAATAGTAGGTATTTGATAAATTATTCGTTTTGTTAGTCCACTATATATATTATCACCACGATATTCAACACCATCAATTATAAAAAATGACCTATATCTATAAAAACTATTTGGTGTTAAACCCGTAATGCTATATGAATATTTATTTTCGCTTAACGGTCCTGTCTTTAATGTTGTTCCACTCCATGCCATGATTAATTATTTTATTTAATATACCGAACAAACTATTGATTCTAATGTTTTATCATTACCTAATACATATCCACTACCACAAAGGGATTTGATTGTAATTTTTGAAATTCCAGATTCTCTTTCTTTACATTCACTTATTGCATGTGTCATAAAACTATAACAATCACCATATCTAACTACTATTGGTGGAATAGTATAATTACAAGAAATTTTACAACCAAATTTATCACATATGGTTTTTTGATAATAAGTACATCCATTACAATAAACAAAAATTTGTGGACCTAATGAACCTAAATATATACTATCTCTAAACATACAATAATTTAACACAAAACAAAATTCATCATCGGGATTTTGAACTGGTGTTAAATAACCATATTTAGTTACTCCAATATAAGGACTACAACAATTATCTGGATATCCTACGCTTGGAATAAAATAAGTAGTAATTCCTGTTATATTAATTTCAACTGGTGGTATATATTTTTCTTGATATATTTTTATTGTTTTCGAATCACCAATTGTTGGCGTATATATAAGGCAACCAACACATTGATTATTTAGATTTATATTTTCTTCAATTATTATTTTTTGATTAATTCCTGTTGGACTAGGATATGTTGGTTCATCCGCAATAACCCAAGGTGTAATAATATTTTCACAACATATTTCATATGTATTTGTATATTCACCATAAATACAAAGATTAATACAACCACCAATTGATGGAATATGTATATAACCATCAGAACATACCGAATAATTAATAGGTTCAACAGTAAAATTAATATCATTTGAACAAATATATTCGTATTCCATACCATAAAGGTCAATTTTATCATAACCAATAATACAACAACCACCAGCAGAAATAATTTCTGTTTGTGTGATTTCATTATGTTTTGCTGTTAAACCACAATATTCTGGAATTTCAATACAATAAATATTACCTACAGCACAACGTAATGGTTCACATACAATTGCTCTGTATTCAAACAAAGCATTTGGTGTTATTTCTATTTTTGGTATTCTATAGCAATTAGTTGTTAAACTATTATATTCTATTTCTTCATTCCAAGTATCCGAACCCAATTTTCTATATTGAATACCATATGCAACAATATCACTATGACCAGATATGTTCATACCACCAGAATTACAAATATATGCTTTATTATCACCCATAAAAAAACATTATAAATTATTTAAACCAATTGGTTCTTGTGTTACCATATTTTTATTTTCACCATCATAATAATAATCATCCTCACTATTTGTTGCTTTTATTGTTTCAACATATAATGATGGTGTTTCTAATTCTTGATTTATTTTAAACATAGCACCATCATCACCAAAATATTTTAAAAACCCATAACCTCTTTTATCAACATAATTGTTATTATTATTTATACCCCAATATAAATTAACACCTCTTTTATATGTAAATTTTTGTCTTGTAAACAAACTATTACGAACAAGCAATCCATTCTTCTTTAGAATTATTGTTGCCGACAATATTTGGTCAATAAACCTTTGAAAAAACGCATTATATTTGTTTAAAAAGGGATGAAGATTTCTAAAGGTATATCCATTAGATAAAAACGGATTGTCTTGACTAAGTTTTGCTCTTTTAAGATATATTTCGTATATTTTTTGAACCGTTGGATACCACCCACCTTTTGAATTTGTTACAACCTTCCTTGTTCTAACATTTATTAATTTTCTTTGAATTAATTCTAAAAATTCAAGAAATGATAATTTACTAATATCACCTAAATCAAAACTATCTGAAACAATTGGAGTAAATAATTCATCACCACCAACAAGATAATAAACACTAATAACCATACCAATTCTTAAAAATTTTGGTAAAAATATTTCATATGGATTCATTATGTTTACATCATAATCTTTATACGGTTCTAATGCAACACCGTCAATTAATATTTTGATTTCTTTAGCATCTTTTATTTTATAGTTAAGTTTTAATACACATTTATTAGCAGATTCATTCATATAAATTTTACTTGTATTAAAACTATGTATTTTAATTGTTTCATTTTTTAAATTAACAGTTTCACCTGTTGATGTAATATATGAATTTAAATTACCAATATTAACATTAATATATGCAATCTGTACATCGCTTTTATTTTCTAATACATAATTATAAACATCTTTATTTGTTATATAAATCTTATTCGATTCTTCATCATATGTATAATCACCCTCTATTCCAATACCTTTTTTTGTTAAAGCAATACCATTTACTGTCAATTGAACATCCCCTGATGATTTTGTTGGTAATTTGATGAATTTTTTATTTGAAAATTGTTCAATATCAATATTAATTTTAGTAACAACATAATCAACAACAATATTTATGGGATTTGTTGTTTTACCTGAATGTACAAATGTTATTTGAACAACGCCATCAAAAGAAGTAGAACCTGTTAATTCATTTATAACTAATTGATTATTATTATTAATAAAATAATCAGAATATGTATTTACAGTAAAACCCGTTGAACCAGTATTTCCACTTTTTGGTGGGTTTAATAATATTCCATTATATCTTACTTCAATATCACCTTCATATGTATAATTAATTGGTAAATCAAATATACCATTAGCGTTTTCGTTTAATACAACATTAACATATGAATATGACAAAGCATATCTTGAATTATTTGCAGGAAAATCGATATCTTTAACATATGTAAACACATCATATTCAATACCTCGTGCAGTATCTAAAGCAACATCAACTTCTTTTGTGTTAATAATCAATCTATTATCTTCTTGATAATATTGTGGTGTTGTGTTATGAATTCTTATTGTTGAACCAGTTTGTATCCATGATTTTTTATTATCAATTGTTTGTTTTAGATTAAAACCCGCCATTCGAAAAACATCCAAATATTTTTGCCCAGAATCCAAATCACCAGAAATTTGAAAATAAAAATCATTAGTTTCAAGTGGTGCTTTTGGATACCCAAAATTATCATAGGGTAATGAATTTGTTGGAAAATCTCTTTTTGAAAATGGTACTGTATTTGGATTAATTTTTCCACCAACAGTATAAACATATTCTGTTATATTAATAAACGGTTCTGGTATTCCAATCAATAAAAACATTGATTTTATTGATTCACGAGTTCCTTTAGATTTCCAAAAATAGTTAGTATTATTTAAAATTCTATGCCATAATTCTAAATCAACTTCTGCTGGTAATAAATCTTTATTTAAATTTCTTTCGTTTTCATCTATCGTTAAAAAACTTTCCATTAATTCTTTTTCATTAACCAATGAAAAATATTCCCAACCTAAAGTTTTTGCCATATTTGCAATCAATTGATTTGGAATTGAATTAATTTTATCGTATGAAATTTTATTAATATAAACTAACGAATCAATAAATTGCCTAATTTGGTCAAATTCCCAACCATATAATCTAAGCAATTTAATCATTTTTTTATTTTCGGTTAAATCATATGTTTTTAAAGAACTTGGAGTTAAAAATCTATTTATTAAATCTGTTTTTATTAAATCATATTTACTACCAATACTTAAAACAATTTCCAAAAATTTTCTATATAAGGAATTATCAATATCAATATTATAACCATCACTAGTTGACCATAATATTGATGTGTTTACATAAATTATCTCACCATTATCCAATAAAGTTGGATTTTTTAAAATAAAACTAAAACCATCGTCTTCAACACGTTCAGATAAAATATATTTTTCATATGGTTTTAATTTTGCTCTAAATTCTTCAAATTTTAAATTATTTGGTTTTATATGAAATTCTATACTACCATCTTCATTATTATTTATAATATTTAAAGGATTTCCTTCAACAGTTATAGTGATAAAAAGTTTTGTTTTTGAGAAACCTGAAAATCCAATTACTTTATATTGTTTGTTTGATTCTGTTGTTGTTATCACATAATCATTATACGATAAATTTAAATTTTTCAATATATTTTCATCATTTACTTCATTATTATCGGTTGAAATTATTAAATTAAATAAATTGTTAATTGAACTTATCGGAATTGAAAAAGTAGATTGGTTTAATTCTTCATCATAGTTACCATTTTTATAAGTAGTGTTATTTTTTTTATTATTAACATATAAACTAGCAGGATATTTTAATATTATATTTTCAATTGAAACACGTAAAAATTCATAAGTTGAACCAAATTTAACAAAGGTATTTAAATTAGAATTATCTAAATTAAGAACTAAATTTGTTGATATGTTATATAATAATTCGGATTGTTCTATTGTTAAATCCATTGTTTCTAATGTAACTGGTCGAACAAAGGTTGTTAAAGTTTTTGAATAATCAATAACTTTTCTATCCTCAAAATTTGATGTTACATTAAAAGAACCAAATGAAAATACTGTATTGGATGGAGTATCAGTAAAATTACCACCAGTTAAATTAGAACTTAAATTACGATTAACTACTTTTACTTTTGCCACAAATAATAATTTTATTATAAATACGATAAACAAAAAAATCCCAAACAATTAGTTGGGATTTAAATATTATAATAAGAAATTAAAAATTATTGTATTTCACTAATAACATCATCAAAATTTTGACTTGCATCAATATTTGTTCTCTTTTCTTTAACTTCAAATAATGAAACATTTCCAATATCATCTTTTATTTCAAAAATATTAAATTGTTTTGTAATCACCCTATTTTTATCATAATATGTTAAAATACCATTATCGACATCTTTAATTTGTTCACCACCAATTAAATCGGATAAAGTATCTATTGTATTTTCAACAAGTTCAACTTCAATAACAACAGGATTAAAAAAGGTATTTGATATTATAATATCTTGATTAGGTATTCCAATATATGGAGAAAGATTTGGTTTAATATCTGTTGAACTACTTGGGGTTAATTGAAGAAATAACAACGAACCTGTATCATCAAATTTATATCTTGTTGCTTTTTGACTAGTATTACCAACATTTTCATTTATTGGTACAACCCTATTAGAACTAACAATATATCTAACAACATTTCTTATCTTATTATTGGTTAATGTGTTTATATATTCAACACGATAACCTTGCATTGCATTATTTCCTCTTAATCCTTCGGGTAATTTGTTAACATCAATAATTAATCCTCTTATGCTTGGTAATGCTGATAATGGTGCAACATCACTTATATTAACAATAAAACTTTTTGGTTTTATATAAATTGTATATATTCCCAACTGATTAAATATTGTTGCTGGTAATTTTAAATTATATAAACCTTCTAAAATATTATTATGTTCATCATCATCATATTCCCATTCTTCTTCAGGTAAATAATTATATGATAATAAATCTGAAGAATTTAATCTAAAAATATTATTGTTTTCAGTTTCTCTATCAGGAACATAATTATAAAAAATGTCAATATCATTAATATTAACATCTGCTGGTCTTGTTATTCCATATACACCACAACCCATATTAAAAAATTAATTATACTTATTATTATCAACAATATTAAAATATTTTCCACTTGCATATGTTAATAAATCTAAAAGATTATCAATAAATTGAAGTTTATGATTATCAACAAATGCTGATTTTTCTTGTCTTTCTATAAATACATCATTATATATTTTTGATTTATTTATTACATTTTTCTTATTTAAATCTTTATAATAATTTTTATCAACATAATCATTAAGATTTGTTTGGGGTATATATTCAAAATATGTTGTATTTCCTGTTAAATTATCTATATATTTTATACTATTAATAAAATAAACAACCGAAACACCAGATATTGAATTATTAAAATCAACACCATCATTATTTAAATTACCATTACCAAAATATTGTTCTTCAAAAATATTAGTTAATCTATATTTTTTCAATTCATTTAATCTGCTATTTTTAGTAATACCTGTTATCATTATAATATTGTATTGATTCTATTAAGTAATTCGTCATAATTAAAATTTAAAAGGGTTTTTAATCTTTTTTTTATGGTGTTAACATCAACATTTTCAAAATTTTCATCATCAATATTTATTTCCAATCCTTTTTGTCTTAATTTAATGTTATTATTATATCTTAAATTTTCTTTTAAATGATTATTATAATTTAATAATAAATATGGTTCTTTTTGTTTTTCTTTCACCGTTTTTATCATTTCATCTATATTTCTATTAAATTGAATTTTGACATCAATCGGTAACATTGAAAAAACATACATTCCATTCATATCGGTATATAATACAATATTTGAGTTTAAAAATGCGTTTGCTAATAATATACTATATACCAAAAAAATTATTTTATCAGAAATATTGTTTTCGATATTTTTTTCTGTTTTAAAAACATATAAAATATTATAATCCATAGTATACTAATTTTTTTAAATATTTTAAATTTTTTCTATACATTGGTTTTTTATCCAATAAATTATTTGTGAAATTATTTAATAATTTAATTCTAGAATCAATAGTTTCTATATTAAATTCCATATTAAAACAATCAACCAATTCCATTTCTTGATTGTTTTTATTAAAAAAAACATCTAAAATTAAATTATCGTTTAAATAAAATAATGAATGTTCTTCAAATAATTTAATTTTAACATTACTAAACAACGATTTAATTTCATTGAATGTTTTTTTCTTGAAAATGACAATATCAACATCACCAACCACTAAATTTGTGTCATAACCCAATTTATTAAAGTGATAATAATCAGCAATACCACCAGCAATAAAAAAATCGTTAATATTAATATTATTTACCAAAAATTTTATTATTTCAATATGTTTTTCAAATATTTTCATTTATTATTAAAACTTTTTAAAAATTTATTTTCGTCTTTATGTTTAATTGTCATAAAATCAAAATCATTTAATGAATTTTCAAACATTTCTATATTTTTTTTATATTTTGGGAAATTTTTTATTATTTTATTTCTTATTAGTACAATAAAACTACCAACATATTTATTTTTACCCAATAAATGCGTATAACCATGCATATTACCTGTTTGATTGTATCCATATTTTAATATATCGCTTTCTGGCAATACTTCATATATTTTTTTATTTAATTTTTGAGATAATGAATATAATGTAAATTGTTCAATATAATTTGATTGATTTTTTATTTTTAAAATTCCTTTATTTATCAAATCAATCATTTTTTTTACATTAAGAAGATATTCATTAAAAAATTCCATATTTCTAAAACCAACAACACCACAATTATATGATATAATTTGTGAATATTTTTCATATGATTTTTCTATTTTCTTTTTATCAATAAAATCATGTTTCTCTAACATATCAATGTTTGAGAAATAAAAATTATTATAAAATAACGATTTTGATGTTTCTATTGATTGTACAATACCATCATATGTTTTATTATTTATATATTCAGATAACAAATCTTTAAAAATAAAAACATCACCTTCAATATGAATAAACGGTTCTTTTTGTTTTTCATAAACATTAAATTTAAAAAAATCCCATTCATTTAAATAATTGTAGGAATTTATATTATTGTTTTCATCGATAATAATATTGTTATCGTATGGTATATATTTTAATATTTTATCATACGCTAATTTATTAGAATATATTTCAACGTTTCCATAAAGTTTTTTTATTGTTAAATAACTTAATAATAACGAATAAAAATTTAATAAATATATATTACTATCGTTAAAATTTTTAGTATCTGTTTTCTTATCTATTTGATAATATGTTTGTATTATTTTCATAATAAATTGTTTAATCCAACTGGTTCTATTGATTCTGTTTTATTATTTTTATATCCATATTCATAATAATAATCATATTCATCATTAACAATTTTATCAGAAACCACATCAAAAAAACCTAAATTTTCAACATCTTGATTTAATAAAAATTTTATATTATATACTTTTGTTAAATCTGGTATTATAATATATGTATTCCCTGTAGAACTTTCAGTTTTACCTGTTGTTAATGCTTGTAATATTTTTTTCTTTATTACTTCCACAATCAATATAATTAAATTTCCACATTTTTTCTCATTAAAATTTTAATATCTTTTTCTGGATATTTTATTTCAAACATTGAATCTTCTGATGAATATATTGTATTATTAATCAAAAGAATTTTTCCTGTTTTAACATCAGATATTTCTTGTGATATTGTATTGTGTGAATAACCATTACCAACTTTATTGTAAACACTAATGTCTATAACATTAACAACACCTGAAACCGAAAGTATTTCTGTTTGTAATTTTCCAATAAAAACATCTTTATTCATTTCAGAATTATTAACATCAAAATATTTTTTCACAACATTAATAACACCATTAGCAATTTGATTGTCGTTAATATTATCAACATATATATCAATATCAAATGCTAAATTAAAAATTTTACCATCTTTAATTTCAATATAATCATTAATCATACGAAATTGTGAAAGATATTCAGCAATATTTTGTTTCAACAAATCGTTACTTTTATTTGAAAGTTTACCATCCGAACCAATATTAATAATTGAAATAATCACTTTATTATTTTCTTTATATGCATTTAGTCTAAACGGTGAACCAAATTTTCCTGGCATTTTATAAACTTGTAACAAATAATCATTTAATGTAACATCTCTATATTGACTAGAAAAATTATATTTTATTAAATTTCTAATTTGTTCAACAGTTAAACCATCATTACCACCAATTGCTGGTATTGGATTATTAACTTTAATACTATCACGAATTTGTCTATTTAGTGTTTCTAAACTACCATTAACAACTAAATTATAGTTACTAATTTTTGTTAATACGTTACTCCCAATATTAGAATTACTACCACCACCAGTTCTATATTTAACAAATAATGTATAACCACTTTTTAGTTTTTCACCTAACGATGTATTATTTAAAAAATTTTCAAGAAAATATTTGTTAGTAATACCATCTTTTAATAAACCATCACGAAATGCATTATTTGTAGCATCGCCTGAACCAAAAGTTAACTTACAAAAACCATTTGGTGTGAATTCTTTTATAAATTTTTTAGTTACATCAATCCATTTACCAATCTTTAAATCTGATTTTGGATTTGAATTTTCAAAATCTTCAACAAATACTCTTTGCTGTGCTAAATAATCAACCTCATAATATCTAATTATTGAATTTTTAAAATCGTTATCTGTAACCTCAACATTAGTACCTTCCATTAATATAACACTATCTATACCAATAATATTTGAATCTGGTAGTGTTATTGAAAAAAATGGTACAACATCACTTGATGTAATAACTTTTCTATAGATTTGTGAACTACCATTAAAAACAACATCTCGTTTTGTAACATCGTAATTAATAATAATACCATTAGAATCTGTATTAGGTATAATTCTTCTATTTTTAGGTAAACTCCAATCTATTTTGTTTTGTGTTTCAAATATTTTACCACCACCAATTAATTGTGCGCCTGATTCTAAAATAGGATAATAATTTGGGTCTGGTTTATCACCAAGTACAGGTATTGTCACAGTAAAATCAACTACTGTCACTGATGGTCTTTTGGGTGGTATATTAAAACCCATATTTTTAGCAATATTAAGTATTGATGATATTTGTTGAGCATTATCCAATTGGGTTTCTTGAAAAACTCTATCGGTATTAATTGCTAAATTATTTGCAACACCAGCATTAATATCAATAAGCATAGAACCAACACTAGAATCACTAAAATCACTAAGAACATCAGAATATGATTGTTTTATCATTGAAATTAAATCTTCTCTAATTTCACCAAATGTTCTACTCCCATATTTAATTATATTATCACTCATAATTTATTTATATTATTATGTTAATATTACCTTCTTCTTTATAATAACCATTATTATATCTAAATTCAATATTTATATTTAGTTGATTATCTAATACTTTATTTTCATCATCACCATCAAAATCAAAACTAACATTTGTAATTTCAATTTCAGGCATATACAATGATACAGTATCTCTTAAATTCTTTTCAATATTATACGCAGTTGTATCATCATTAAATTCAAATACGTGTTTCAACAAATTAGTACCAAAATTAGGGTCATAATATCGTTCACCCTTTTCTGTTGTTAATAACAAAATTAAATTAGAAATATATGAATCTTTAGTTATAATATTTGTTTTTAAAAATTCGTTAGTGTTTTTATTATCTTCAAAAGGATATTTGATATTAAGAGAATTCATTGTTTTTATTTTTTTATAAATACTAACTAAAAAAATCCAAACATAATGCTTTGGATTTAAAAGGATAAAAACTAATAAAAAAATTATTTAATCTTATATTTTTCTTTTATTTTAATTATTAGACTATTCAAATTTTGATTATTTTTTATTTCTTCATTATACTCATTCTCAATATTTTTTAAATATGGTATTAATTCATTATTAATAATATTTTCTATTGATTTATTAATATTCAATAAATTTGCAATTATTTTATTAAATAAATCATCTTTCTTTATATCTTTAATTGTTTCATCAAATATTTCATTCATTTTAATATCGTTTTCATCAATATTTTTTACACCAAATTTATTTAATTTATCAGATATTTCATCGTTTGATAGATTAATATTAATTTCATCTGCCATTTTATTAATTTCACCAATTTTTTTTGCTGCATCTGAATTAAAATCACCAGAATCTAAAGCATCTTTTAAATTTTTTAAAAAATCCATATTTCCCATAATTATATTTTTTTTATTGTTTCCATTTCAATCCCATGAAATTTCCAAACTTCATGTGTTTGATTATATTCAATTCTTTTTATAAAACTATTAATGGTGAATCCAATTAATTCACCATATTTGTTTTTAATGTATACAGATTTAATATTTACCAATTCATTAAAAATATTTGAATTATTATCAACTTCATTTATTTTAAACTTTAGGGGTATAAAAAATTCCAATTGCCTTTCATTAAAGTTAATTTTTTTTACATGTAAAAATTCTGTTATTTCTTCAATTTTATTAATAACATCTTGTTCTGTTTCACGGTATATTGTTAAAGGAAATTTTCTGTTTTTCCATGATTTTTTTAATTCATAATCATCGTTAATTTTTTTGTCTAAAAAATTAGCAGATTGGCTTAATCCTAATTCAATTGGTGTATTATTGAATATATATAATATTTCATAATCATCATCATTGGTTTTCCTTTCAACCAATTCTAATTCTAAAACCTCACCCATTGTTTTACCGCTATGTTTATGTTTTTCATCAAAAAATCCAAAATGTGCATACCTTCTACCATGTTCATCTTTAATATTCACACCATCATCCTTTGAATTTCTATCTTTAAAAAATAAATGTTTATCTGATAGTACAACAAATCTTTCCTGTGATGATTTTAACATGACATCATCAGATTTTTTTAATAATTCATAATATTCTTTAATATATTTACTATCACGTATTCCAACGTAAAATTTTTCTAATAATTCATTTCTATGCCTTTTACGTTGAATTTTTTTGTCCTTTTCTTTTGTAATATTAGGGTCTGCTTTTAATAATTCAATTTCAGTATTAAATAATGCAATGCTTATTCTAATAAGAATTGAATAAAATTTTAAATATAACCAAAATATAAGTTTTTTAAACATTCTTCTTTATTATTTTTAACTTTTCTTCCAATTTATTATTTTCTTCAATATATTTATTAATATCCAAAGATAATTTTTCGTTTATTTTTTTCAATTTTTCTATATTTTCATAACTATATTGTTTTTCTGTATGTTCATTAATAATTGATATTATTTTATTAATAGTTTCATTAGTTGGCAAAATAATTTTATTATCCTTTTTATTAAAAAAATCATTAATATATGTTATTTTCATAAATGATTTAAATAAAAGACGATATTTTTGTTTTGTCATCCCATCTTTATAATATTCTAAAAATTTTTTAACGTTATTTCTACGTTTTCTATTATCATTAATTCTTTTAAAATAATTTAAAATTATTTTCATAATTATACACCTTTTATTTGTTATTTTTATTGATTATTCTTTTATAAAAATCTGCACGTTTTTTTGTAACATTTGTTAAATGATATTCATCCTTAAAATCATTATATAAATTTTCACCCAATTCTTTTCTTAAATTTGGGTCTAAAATTAATTTTTTTAAGTTTTTTATCCAATATTTACGTGCATTTTTTTCTGGTGGTATTAATATACAATTCTTCATATGTTTCCCATGAATATTATATGGTGGTATATCACTACAAACAATAGGTAATTTTCTACTCCAACATTCAACTTGTTTTAAATTTGATTTTAAATGATTGAATTTATTATCTGATAATGGTGCTAATACAATATCCGTTTCATCTAATACTTTAGCATAAATATTTGCTTTTTCAGTCCATCTACGAGCATAATTACCTTCATTATCATACTTAATATTTCTTTCAAAATTCATTAACCACGATAAATAATCTTCATTCTTTATCATATTGTGATTATCGGTTAAAATTTTCTCATATTGATAATATACTGATTCTTCAGACTTAATACTACGTTTACTTTCATTAAAAATTTTATTTCTATATTTATTTTTTAATTCATTTGGTATTGGTAACATATCAACATTACCTTTTGAAGAATTAATTGCTTTAATTATATTTGATGTCCACAATCCCCTTTTTTCAAGTTCAAATTTAAATTCATTATTGAAACTATATTCAGTAGTATCTCCTTCAGCATCCCAACCAGCAATAATTACCTTAAATTTATCTTTTAATTCCCAATCATTAGATAATACATTTATAACACCCCTTAATTGTTCAATATCACCCAAATGTGAATTCCCACACCAATAACTTTTACCGTTTCTTCTAACATATATTATGTGATTTGGAACATTAACACAATAAATATTTCCTTTATATGTTTTTTTTGAAACTTTATAATAAAGTATTTTTGGACATTCATTTACACATTCGGTTTCAATTAAATTTTTTTCTCTTTTAAAATAAAAATTTGATTTTTTATTAAAAACTTCTGACATTTCAACTAATTCAAACCCAGATTTTAAATCAAAAGAAACGTACATTTTATGATTTGGTGTTACTGCAAAATCAATAGCACAATCTGAAGCATAATACATATCACCATCATATGGTTCATTTATATATTCAGTTGGTTTTTGATATTCAATAAGATTTGTTTCTGGATTTAACGTTGCAACTTGTTCTGTTTTATTTAAATCTTTAAATAATTTCCAACCATCTTCCGTTAATATTTCTGTTTTGTCATCATAGCAAGAACCTGCCATATATGTTATTCTAACACGACCATCAGGGTCAGGTTTCCAGTTATTTTGAAATTGTTTCATCCAAATTGGATTTATTGAATTATAAAAAACCTCAACATTATCTTTATTTGTTATTTTTTTTATTTCAGATGCAAACAAATCTGTTGTTGTTGTTACATAATCAGCAATTTTTAAATTTTCAATAATTGGAATATGTAATTTTCTTTCACGACTTAATGTATAAAAAGGATGTTGTTGTGGTAAATACCAATAATCATCAATATCTGCTATTAATAGCACACCAGATTTTTTTAATTCTTTTGATAAATTATTCATAATATTCAAATTACCATGTAATTGACGATGATAATGTATAATATCAAAAGATTTTAAATAATCTAATGTTTTTAAATCATTAAAATCTATGTGTGGATTAATTTCAATATAAAAATCATCTGAATGATTTTTTTCCAATTCAATTGCAGGTGTTTGTGTTCTAAAATAATTAACACCAGCAGTATCAGAATTATAAAATAAAATTCGTATTTTGTTATTCATGTTTTTTATAAATTTTTACAAAAAAATATAATTTATATTTAAATACGTAAAAATATATAAAAAAAATGAAATATGAAAAAATATTCTTATTTTTTATTTTTTGTTTTTGTTTCTGAAATGGTTTTATTGTCTTTAGATTCTACAATATTGTTTGTTGTTTTATTTTTATCTTTTTTATTTTCCTTTTCAGTTTTTTGTAAAATTTTTTTATTCGATTTCTTTTTTTCATAAAGATTAATATCATAATCATTCACTTCAATTACAGAAATTAAACCTTTTATTCTTAATCTACGTATTGAGATTGTTAAGAAATTTGTTTTTAGAAACAAATCTTCCTTTGGTTTAATTTCTGTTTTTTTTTCGTATATACCATCAATATATTCAATGATTAAATTTTTATTATAATTTAAACTATTTTTATCCAATAAATGTGTTATATTGGTTATTTTAAATGTTTTCATGTTTATATCTCCTATTATTTTAAACCCCAAATTATGTTATTTAATTTAATTCCATCAAAACCCAATGATTTTGCTTTTAATATTATTGCTCTTTCTTTAATTCTATCAGAATTAATATTTGATTCTTTATTCAATTCTTTAAAATTCACATTTGGAAACCAAAATTTAGATAAAATATCAACTAAATTTTGACCATTTTTATATGAAATACCATTATTATCCATATCAAACAAATTATCAAATTCAATTTGATATTTATCAAAACCATCAATTGGTGAAGATAAGAAAAAATTACCATTTTGTGAATTTTCTTTAATAGGTTTTTTTCTATATCCATACAAAACTATTGGATTTTTATCATATTCCATATTGGAAGATTCTAAAGAATTTAAAAATTGTGTATCATCATCTTGATAAAAATTAATAGTATCTTGAGATACAATTTCTTCTAAATTTTGCAATTCTTTATATTCAAAAATATCTTGTATTTTATTTAAAATTTTACAACTATCTAAAAAATCTAAATTAAGTTTAATTATATAAACCATTGAATTATTTGATAATCCATTAACCCATTTATAATGACCATCCAAAATGTTTAAGTCTTTATCAACCCAAATTGGGTTTTTTTTATCATTAATAGTATTATTAGAATATTTTGAAACAATATATGGTTTTGTTGGTTTTAATATGTTTGGATTAATATCCATTTCATTATATTGAATATTATTATTGTTTAATCCATCAATCATTATATTATATGGTGTTGATATTTGTAAAATTTTATTCATTTTTATAATTCATATATTAATAAATAGTGTTATTTTAATTTTATAATTTCTTCATTAATTATATTCAAAAGATTATATTTAGATTCAACTAAAATAATATTTTCATCAATAATTTTATAAATATTAAACAAAATGTTATTAGATATTTCTTTTTTTATATTTTTATAAGAAATTATATCGACATCCCTATCGTCATAAACGCTAATTGTTTTTAAATTTGGATATTTATTAATGTATTTTAAAATTCTATTACCTTTATCTAAATCATTGTTTTTCATATCTAAATAATCAACATTAATATTATTAACATCCAAAATTTTTTGAACATAAGGTCTTAATCTTTCAATTCTTGAAGTTAAAATAATAACATAAGTATTTGGTTTATTTATTGCATCTTTTAATTGATTTAATACTGATTGAATGGGTTTAATATCAAAAACATTTAAATCTAAACTTTCACTTCTACCCCACCAACCTAAATATGGATATTCTTTATTATAATATTCAGACCAATACCTTTTACCATATTCTGGTTCTGGTGTTTGAAATAATGTACCATCAAAATCAAATGCTTCTAAATTTTCTATTAACATATAATAATATTATTCAAATTTTATTTCAGTAACTCTACCAACAATATTAAACGGTCTTTTAAGTAACTTCCAATTTACTAAGTTGTTTGATAATTTGGGTACTCCATCATTTTTACGATTTACTCCTAATGTTATGTGTGGTATTTTATTTTTACTAGGAAAACCACTTACTCCAACAGCAATAACTTTATCGTCCATTGCAATAGTATTTACACTTAAACGTACAGTCATACCTAAATATTTTTCATATTCGGGACTAATTTCACCAAGATTAATGGTCATATGATGTGCAATAATTTCCCAATCTTCAGGTATTTCATTTTTAAATCTATTAATTAATTTGTTTCTTGAATTTTCATCAAGAACAACTGCACTATAAAGAACATTACTCATTTATATCCATTCATTCTTTTTAATAATCCGTAAAAAGATTCATTTAATTTATTTTTATTTTGTTCTAAAACATCAAGATATTCATCTTCAACACCCAAAATTTTTGCAACATCTATTGGTGCAACTTTTTTTGCTGGTCTTAATTTAATATTATTATCACTTTCTGTGACAACTTCCAGTTGTTTATTAATATAATTTAATAATAAATTAACAACACCAGTTACCGTATCAAACACTCTAATCATTGCATCTTTATCAGCACCCCAAATTGCAACATAATTGAAAGATGTTGTTTTTAAATCAAAACCATATGATGCCAATATCATCCATGCAGATAATTCTGCTTGTTGTTCTACTAATTCACGACCTTCAGAAGTACCAACAAAATATCGGGCAAATTCAGATTTTTTATTTTTTAAATATGTTTGATGTAACAATTCATGGCTTATTTCATGTGCTAATGTTTTAGTAATACCAACATCATTACCTTCATTTTTTAATAATTTAATATATCCACCACCACTAGAACCCCTAGCACCACCCAAATCATCCACCATTCTTATTTCAATACCGTTATCATTACAAAAATTTAATAATGCATTATAAATGGGTTTAACTTCTTCAGAAATCATATCTTCCTCAAACCATTTAATTTCATTAAAATTTTCATAATCACCCAATAAATTTTCTTTACCTTCCATTTGTTTTGTGTTAGATACATCATAAACAGGAGTATATTCAAAATTATGTTTAACAAATTTACCACGTAATTCAACACCCAATCTTTCTTTTTCACCAGCATTTAAATCTTCATATTTTTTCTTATTAACAGAAATTAAAAAATTTTTAATAATTTTAACCTTTTCTTCTTTACTATATTGTCTTAATGCACTTTTAGCGGGTGAACAAATTATCATTCTTTTAGTTTTATCAATAATTTCCCTATTAAATTTATTCCAATTATATTCACTTTTTACTAATCTTGCTTCTGGGTTTTGTAACCAAATAAGTATTGAATTCCTAAAACTATATTGATGACCTTGTGCGTTTTTAAAACTACTTATAATTTGCATTGTTTTTTTAAATTCTTCATCATTATCAAGATTAACAATTGTTTCTTTAAATCCATTAAGTTTATCGATAATTTTCTTTTTTTCTTCATCTGTTATAGTACCATCTTCGATATTCGATGATGTTTCTGCTGATTTTATTTCACCCACAATATCATCTAACGATGCTATTAAAGATGCTTTGCTATCATCTTCCGATGCCCCTTCCAATCCATGTACTTCTTTTAACGCTGGTTCAATAAAACGCTTGTAAACATTTCTCCATTGGTCTTCTGTTTTTCCAATATACCAAAACCAAAATTTTCCATTAGAATCCCATTTAGCACCATGTTTTTTAAATATATCTTTATATTTAAATGTTTCTGTGTTTTCAGGTAAATTGGGGTCTATATATGCAATAGGATTTCCTTTTAAATCATACTTTTTACTAACTTTAAATGCTTCATTTAGAATTTTTTTCATTAATATTAATATTTAAATCAGTGTTATTTTTTTCGTTTTCAAAATCACTATTCATAAAATCATTGTAAGTGGTTTTTAAACTTTCATCAATGAGAATACTTTTATATTCTTTTTCAACACCTAACACTTTTGCAATATTTAAAGGTGTAATTAATTTTGCTTGTTTCATAATAAATACTTTTAATAATTATTTAACTATATACGAAAATAATAAAAAAATGTTACAATATCAACCTGTTGATTCAATAAATTCAATTTGTTTTACTGGTATTTTTTCTGGTGTTTCATATCTTTTTGATGATGCACGATGTGTATAACAAAAAAAGCCCCTTTTATCCGCACCTAATGAAACACCATTAGATTTTTTTGTTTTATTTAAAAATTCTTCAGGTTTATTCAATCCTAAAACAATACCACCATAAGAAGGAATTGTTTTATATGTACTACCACCACCCAAATATTGTAAAATTCTTTCTTTCATTTCTTTTGATATTGTTTTGGATTTTAATATTGATTCTTTTGTTCTACTATATTTAGATTTTTTTTCTTCATTCAAAGAATTTAAATTTAAAATATCTTTATTCTTATTTTTATCTGAATACACCAATTTATTACCAAATAATGAATATGTTTTTTTTAATTTTTTTATGTATTTTTTTCCCATACCCCTTTTCACATAAGAAATTGTCATATGTGGTTTATAATCTGAATAATCTGATGTATGTGGAAATTTTTTAATAAATTTATTAATTTCAACTAAATCATCAGAATCAACATCAAATTTCACAACATCATAATCAGAATTTTCAAAAATTGAAATTTCATTTATTTTTATTTCTATTGGTTTTAAATTAAAATTGTTTTTTATTTCATCAAAAAGAACATTTGGTTTAACATCATCATGAAACCCATATAATATTGTAACATGTGGTTCATTTTCAATACCATATCCATCTAAATCGTAAATATCTTCTTTTTTTATTAATGATGTGATATAATTCCATTTAGGTATATCAAAAAACAACATTAAACAACCATACTCAATGTTATCATTTTTTTTGACTTCATTAATAAATTTCTTTTGTTTTAAAAAATCAACTAATTCTTCTTTATTATTATTAATTTTATCAGAATAAATATTTAATAATAAATTCTTCATGGCATTTCCAATTTCAATACCTTTTAATCCTAAACTAATTAAATCATTACCATTTATAGCAAGTTCAATTGTTGTTTTAGGATATTTACCATTTAACAATTCTTGACATGCATTTTTTAATATATCTGGTATAATTTGACTTTTTAATGTTTGAGGTGAAATTACATACATATTATGTGCAATCATTCTTGCTTCTACATTATTTGTAATTTCTTTTGAAAAGGCTTGTTCCAACCCTTTAATTTCTTTATATGTGTTAATATCACCCTTTAAATCATTTTTATAAAAATCAGATGCTATTTTAGTTGAATTATTAGACAATAAAAAAATAAATTCACCAAGAGTTTTTACATTATTCCATATTTTATCATCTTTACGATATATTTTAATTTTACCACTTATATTACCAAAAATTTCTTTTAACAACCCACTTTGTTTAAGTAATAATGCACCAATTTTACAATCACCTTTAGTTACAATTTTTTCAAGTTCAATCAATATTCTTTCTGGACTAATTTCCTTAATTCTACCCACATTATCCCTAATCATTTTCATTGTCATTGGTTCTATTACATATTTAAAACGACTTCCAAAACTAATCATTCTTAACATTCTAAGTGGGTCGTCTTTAAATGCATCAGGATTTGCAGCAGAAATTTGTCTATTTTCAATATCTTTTAAACCACCCAAAGGGTCAATAAATTTACTATTATTAATATTTATTGCCATTGCATTAAATTTAGCATCACGTCTTATTAAATCATCTTCAATTGATAAATTAGGATTGCTTTGAATATCAAACCCACGATAACCACCTTCACCACTTGGTCTTTCTTTTCTAGGTAATGCAATATCATAATCAATACCACTACCATCATTAAATTTAATAACACCAAACGATTTACCAACAATATCAACTTTACCGAAATTTTCTAATATTTCTATAATTTTATCGATAGATAAATTACGAATAACTAAATCTATATCCTTGTTTGGTTTATTTAATATTAAATCTCTAACAACACCACCGACTAAATAAACATCACCACCATTATTAATTAATTCTTCTATAAATGGTTTTTGTTTAATTTTATTTATGAAATTTCTTATTTTCATTTTAATTTATTGATAATAATTTTGCTTCTTGTATGTTTTTTATTATATTTAGATTTGATTCTTTCATACTTTCATGTATGTTTCTTATTGATTTGTTTGAAAACAAAAAGAAATATAAATCTTCTTTATTTTCATCCATTTTAAAAACATAATAATTATTATGTTCAGAATTACCAATATCACAATATATTTGAGATTCTGGTTTTTTTATTGTATTAACATATCCACCCAATATAATTTCTCTAAACCTTTTTTTGTTCAATGTTTGAATATCTAATATATCACCAAGACTACCACCAGAATTAAAAACTATTCTTGTATAACCATCATTAATAGCCATATCGTATATTTTTTTTGTTTCATCAAAATCATAATTATTTTTATATTTAATACGATATATATTCAACATTACTTGTAAATGACCACCTTCTATAAATTTACCATCTGGTGTAATCCATCCAACATGGTCACGTATTGGTACTAAAATTTTACTATCTGTTAAATTCTCATTCATTGTTGACCCACTATATCTTTGTGAATAATCTTTTCGAATATGTGGATATTTTTTATAAATATATCTTAAAATAGAATCATTTGTATAACCCAATAATCTTCCAATTATATAGGCTTCTTTTGGTGTTTTATCTGAAAGATATCCACCATGTGATTTCATTATATCATGTAACATATTTGCTTGTTTTTCATACCCATCACAATATATTATTGATGTATTTGCATTTTGTTGTTCTTGTTTTACAGGTATTATATTTAAACCCGAATTAATCACAAAATTTTTTAGATTTTGGTTCTTATGAAAAGACACCAATCCAACATTTCTTTTTCCATTAATAATTGTCATTATCGCACCTTCAACATCATATGCTTCACTTGCATCAATTTCTTCATTAATATTATTGGAAAATCTATAAAAAATTTCTTCAATTGGTTTAATAATTAAATTGTTAATATCGCCTTGATTACAAGCAATACTTTTATTTCCCAAACCACCTAATTTACATTTCTTTTTTACTTCAACACTACTACTATCCTTCATTGCAGAAATTTGCCTTTCCGATAATTCATTAGTGTTTCTTATGATATTATTATCTATTGGGTCTGAACTATCAATTTGATTATATGTTGGTTTATTATCATCACTCACAGTATTTGTTGTAGAATATAAAGAAGAACCACCAAAAACTTCATCAATTTCAATATTTTGTAAATTATTAGGAACTAAAAAACCATCACCAAAACCAATATCAAAAAAACCTAATTTTCCATCTTTTTTATATCCTAAATTTTTCCAATTATAAAAATCCAAACTAGATATTCCCAATTCATGACATTCTTTTGCAATTTCTGTTATTTCACGAAAAAAATCAACATCTTCGGGATTTTTTTTAAAATAATTATAAATATCAATTTTTCTAATCCAACCCGAATTAAATCCTAAATATTCTTCAACCACTTCAGAAACATCAACATTAAATAATTTAGAAAAAACATAATTTAAACGATTGTATTTTCTTTCAATTTCTGAAGTAACTTTTAATTTTTCTAATAATATCGCATATGTTTCTGGTATTTTTTCTGTTTTTGATTTTATTTCATATACATTATATGGTTTTGCAATTCTTTCTAAATTTTTACCAATTAAATTAAAATTTTCAACGGCTTCACTTCTATCTTTAGTTATTTTCAAAATCATATTATTATTAACTTCATAGGCAACACCAAAATTACCACCATCAATATACTTTAAATTTTTTAAATTAAGTTTATTAACAACTTGATTTGCAATTCTATTTGCAAGATTTATATCATATGTTTCATTAATAACGTTTTCATTTTCTGGCAACAAAATTAAAAATTTTTCAAGATTAGGTTCATTCGCACGATAATCACCAAAATCAAAAAATTTTAACACACCATTTTCATCATATCCTATATTTTCAGGATTACCATAATCATTAGACTTAATACCCAAATCCATTAATTCTTTTTTTATTAATAATATACCCATCATATATTTATATGCTGCTTTTCTTGTTTCAATTGGAATATCTGCTTCTTTATTTTGATTTAAAATTCCACCTAATAAATTTTTTATTTCATTCATATCATTGTAATCAAAATTTCTTTTTTTCATTTTAATTAAAAAATCAGCAGTTGACATATTATTTGGTTTAATTTTATCTATTGCTCTATAATATGAATAAAATATTTCTTTTGGTTTATTTTCAATATTTTCTTCAATAATTCCATAAAACGACATATTATTTTCAGTATCAACTATTTTATAAACATTATATACCCAAACTATGTTTTTAGGATTATTTCTTCTTAAAATAGATGCCCCATCTGCTTCACCAACATCTGTTGTTAATTTAAAAACATTACCATCACTAATTATAAAAGCATAACCATATGAACCACCTTTCAATGATTTTACTATTGTAAAACCTAACTTTTTACCAACTTCCGATACAATTTCTTTAGCATAATTTTCATCCTTTATTGAAAATTTCTTAACTGGTGGAATATTATCTAATTTAACATTTTTAAAATCATATTCTTCATGAAGTTCTATTTTATCTCTATTATAACAATTTTGGGATATTAAATATTCTTGAAGTTTTAAAAATTTTTCAAAAAATTGTTTTTTGTTTTTAACACTGTCTAATGTTTCGTTCAAATTATTAATACAATTATAAAATTCATCACACAACACGCCAATATTAGATACTGGTTTATTCGGATATTCATTTCTATTTTCGACAAAAGAAATAAAACGTTCATTTATTTCACCATTACCACTTCCAATATCTTGAGGTATTAATGCCCAATTACTATATTTAATATCGTTTGTTCCATTGTCATCTGATAATATATCATCATTACCATCATTAAAATTATAAAGTTCATACATTTTAATTTTTTGTTTCCTATTTGGACTATAATGTGTGTCATAAACTTCTTTATTTAAACCATAATCTACCATAACAATCTTTGGTTTACCATTACGCATTACCTCACCAAACGTACTAGGTCTATTAGTATCACCTAAACCAATACCAAAACAATACATTAAATTTGTTAAATCAATTACAAAATCATTATTTGACAATTTATCAATATCAGATTGGTCAATTTTATAAATTCTTTTTTTGTTTTCATTTTCCAATTCTTTATTCACCAAATATTGAGATAATAACCATAAATTTGGAATTCCTGTTAATTCTTTTATTCTTTTTTCGGTCACTTTTTTAGCCTTTTCTGATATAATCCAAGTATAATCATCAGAAAATTCAAAAACCATTGTTATAATATCCTTAAAATCATAATTTTTACCTAAATCAAACTCTACATTATTTTGTGCAACACCTTTTTGATTTTTTGCTAATTTTAATACTTTAGTATCGTTTAATTCATATACAATTCTACCACTACCACCACCAATTCTTGTTAAATTATTATCTGCATATTTTATTCTATTAGCAAAACTATTGATATTATTTAATTCCTTTAAAAAATTAGAGATTTTAAATTCATTCATATTATTATAATAATTATATTAATAAATAGTTACTTACTTTAACGAAAACATTTTTTTTATAATTATAATAAAAAAAAATCCATTTAATATAAATTAAACGGATTTTATTGTTTTAAATAAAATATTTTATTTTGGTTTTGTTCTTTTTTGAAGTTCACGTATTACATCATAAACAATTTCTTTTATAAGATTTTTATTCTCTTTTAATACTTCTTTTATTCTTTCAACAGCATATAATTCAACTATTGTACTTTTTATTGTTTCCTCAACAATTGGTGTAAAACTTTCAAGTAAATGATTATCAATAATTCCTTTAATTTTTTGATTTAATAAATCATCGTTAATTTGTGGAAATGAAGGTTGCTGATTTTTATTTAATGAATATTGAGAATATTTTTCTAGTGAATTTGCCAATGTTTGATTATTTCTCCTTTCTATTTCTTTCCACAAATCATCATCACGTTCCATATCATTTTCTTTTGAAAAAATAAAAGGTTGATGTGTTTGTTTCTGATTATTAAAATTCGTATCAAAATTTTCATTAATTGGTAACATTGTTTTTTCATTCTTTTTTTCCGAAACCAAATTATGAACTCTTTTCACTAATACTGAAGCATTAGTTTCTTTTCCACTATCAACCGATTCATATAATTCTGTTAAAAATTTATTACGTGGATTTACATTACTAGATGTTAAATTCAAATCATTCTTTCTATTTGATATTTCTTCTTTTAATTTATTTAAATCGTGTTTATTCATAACAAAAATATAAAAAATTATTATTTTTTATAAATACTATAAATTTTTGAAAAGTGTTGTTTTTTTATATGGTATTGTTGATATGTTTTCAATTTCATTAACGTTTAACGATTTTTTTGAAACTTCTTTTTTTATTTTATTTAATTTCTCAATATATCTTCTATCATCAACCTGTTTTTTATTAATAAAAACATCTGATAAATATGGTAAATCACCAATTATTGCACTATCAGGTATTTTATATCTATCTTTATCTTTAATTGTTATAAGTTGATAATTTTTTTTATCATCAACAACAACTAAATAGTTACTCAATTTTCTTTTATGAAATCTACTAGCCAAATCACGCAATTTAATAACATCATTTCTCGTTATTTGGACTGAATTTTTATTACCCCTTCTAATACTATCCCATTTTTCTTTATTTAATTCACTTGGTTTCTTTTCAACACCATAAAATTCTTTATCATATTTATATTCAAAATCTGGTTGGTTTTTTGTTGAAACATAGGCATCAATTGAACTCATATTATCATCACCACCTTCATGATATCCCTGTGGAATCATTACCAAACCATTAGAATCATGAAATTTTTTACCCGTTGGTAATATTTTTATTATATTTTCAACATTAAACATTCTCCAACCAGGTTTATTACCTTCACTATCAACCCAAAAATCATGATTTTTACTATCTTTTCTAGTAGGTCTTTTATCAAAATGCCAACTATTTTTAGGATTGTCTTGCCATGCTCTAATCACTTTTTTTCCTGATGTTTTATGTGTACCTAAAACATATATTCTAACTGTTCTAAATTCCTTTGCCTTTCTATCATTATCAGCATCATAATATAAATAAACCCATTCATGATTATTAATAGCATTAATGATATCATTTTCACTAACACCTTCAGTTAAAAGATTTTTTAATCTTTTAATGTTATTAAATAATATTTTTACTTCAGATATCATTAACAATTATCACAATATAAATAAGAAGATGAATATATATTACCACAATTTAATTGACATTTTCTAATAAAAATATCACAGCAATTACCTATATATTTACTATTTTCAGGTTCTCTACCTCTTTCATCCATATTATCAGATTTTGTATCTATGTGATTTTCATCATATTTATTACTATTATAATCATATCTACTACAATTATAATTTATGTTACACACACGATAACATTCACTAATTCCAAGTAAATTACTATAATTATCTTCCATTTTTTTATTTTATTAAATAAATATTATTTTTTTATAAATACTATTTATTCATATTTCTTAAAGGCAATTGTCAAATATTCTAACAGATGTGGTACTATATCCAAAAAACTAATTTCACTTATATGATACCAACCATAACCATTATGTTCTTCGTTTAAAACAACATTTGTTGGGTCACCCATATATTTAGAAATATATATATGTTCAATACTATTTTTATGTCTTTTTATAGAAAACAACCATTTAATATTATCCAAAATTAATTTTGTTTCTTCAAAAACTTCTCTTTTTACTGCTTCTTCTGGTGTTTCACCAATTTCAACACCACCACCAACTAATCCCCATTTTGTTGGCATCCATATGTTAGGATTATCACTTCTTTTTAATAATAATATTTTATTATCCTCATTAAGAATAATAGCAACTGCGTTTTTTTTCAATTCAAATTCACAATAATTCCATTCTTCATTTAATCTAGGGGTTTTATATGGTTTTAATTCTGAATTTGGTTTTGTCATTACATCTTGTTTAATATTTTTACTCATTTTAACCGCATTTCTATCTGAATTTAATGTACTTTCAACAAAATTTTTCATTAAAACACCACCAGCAAGTTCATATTGAATATCATTTTTACCATTAGAAACAAAATAATCAAAAAAATTTTTTAATCTTTTTAGTGTTTGATATGTAATTTCTTTGTTATTTAAAAGAAATTTTGCCCTTTTAATACCAATTCCATTAGGATTTAAAATTAAAACTTTTTTTATGTGATTTAATATTTTTTCTGGTATTTTATATTTTTTATTATATAATTCAGAGTTCATTAATTAAATTCCAACAACTTCATTAACTTATTTTTATCAGATTGACTTAATTTATTAATTAATCCTGCAACTTTTTTTAATTTAATATCCCTAATATCGGATAGTGTTGATTTATTTGTTAAATCACTGTCTATTTTATTATCAACCATCATATCTTCTTTAACATAATCTTCATCAATATTTTTAATTGGTTTTACTGTATTTTTTAAATAATCATCAAAAATTTTCATTATTTTGTTAACCCAAATTTCTTCTTCTTTTATATCATTAGAATATTTTTTTTTATTTACAAATAATCTATAATCGGATTTTAATTTATTTGGATTTTTATAGTAATGCTTAATTACATTAAATGTTTTTTCTTGCATTAACTCTATTAAATCGTTAACCAATTTATCTTGTTTTTCATCACTATCTTCACCTTCCATAAAAGGCATTAATGTAAAACCAAAACGACCCAACATATCATATCTATATGGTTGAGTTCCAATTCTACTATTATAATCAGTAGTGTTATTTGCTTGTGATTCTAAATCAGAACCATTTGTTGGTATTTTTTTTCTACCAATTAATTCACCATCACTATCAATAATTTCAAAAATTTCTTTTTTACTAAATTTCATATTTATATTTTTTATATAAATACTATAAGAAATTGTGTTTGAAATATTAAAACGATTCTAATAATCGTCAAAATTTTCACCCATAGATTCTTCTAATTTTCTTGTTTCAACATATGTTTCAAATGCATCTTTTGCATTTTCAACTTCATTAAAAAGTTTTTCCATTGTATATTCTTCTGAAAGATTAAAATCTTTTTTGAAATCAAGAAAATATTGTTTTGTTTTTTCTAATTCACGTTCATTGCTTTCTTTTTTTGCTCTATCAATAATATCGAAAACTTCTAAATTATCCAAATTCTTTTTTTGGTTTTCTTTTCTTATTCTATCCAATTCCAATTCAAAATCAGATTTTGGTATATCAACATTGTTTCTAACAATTTTTAAAAAAATTCCATTGTATAAACCCAAATGATATTTATCATCATCTTTAATTAAAACTAAATCACCATTATCGTAATTTGAATTTATAGACTTAATTTTCGATTTATTTGCTTTAATCATCTTATCATTTAAATATTTTAAAGCATTATCATAAATTTCATAATGAACTTTATAATTTTCATGCATTTTAAAACCATTCCAAATTAATCTAGGGTCATATCCCGTTTTATTCCAAAAATCAACTTCCATTTTTTCTAAAAACATTGATTCGTTTAAATCATCATTATCAAAATTTCTTAATTTAATATCATCTTTTATTGGATTAATATCATTTTTAATCAATTCACCCTTACTATTTATTTTTATTAATATTTTTTGTCTTATTTCAGGATTAAAACCAACTAAAATACTTTCAACCCGTTTATTAAATGCATCTAAATATTTTTCAACATTATATTCACCTAACATATTAGGATTTTCAACTAATTCTTCTTTATTAATTAAAACCGCACAAAATCTTTCTTCACCTGTTTTTTTATCAATAATCCTTCTTGAATCACCATGTGATTTTTTATATCCACGATTAACATAATATATCATACTATCCAATTCGGGTTCTGGTGGCATATAATTAGAAACATATTTTAATTTTTCTTTAATTGTTAATTCTTTATTAATGTTTTCTAAATTAAATTTGTTTTTGTGTATTTCAAACAATTCATTTACTAATTTTTCCCTATTTTCAATTATCAATTCCATATGGGCTTGCATACCCTTATCCCTACCATTTTTATCTTTACCTCTTTTATTATATTCTTTAATGGTTAATTTAATCCTACTCTTACTTGCTATTTTCTTTAATGGAATTCTCATATAAAAAATATCATCAACATATTGATTATAATATTCAATAAATTCTTTTTCTTTTCCATTTAAAATTAAATTAATTCCATTATCAATAAAATCTTCAATATATTCTGGCATTGTTTTAGATTTTATCGTATTACCTGTTAATTTAACAACATTTTTCATTTCATTAGTTTTTTTATCTTTTTTCTTTGTTAATGTTGCATAATTAATACGTGATAAATTCAAACAAGAAATATTTTCCATATCATTATCTACTGACATATATGGTGGTTTCATTTCTTCTTTATTATATTTTTTTATTAGTGCATCAATACCCTTTTCATCATCAAAAACCCACATATTTTCAATAATATCCTCATTTTGATTATATTCAACAATATCATTGATAATACGAATTGTTGTTTTATTAGGTATTTTAAAATTAATACCATCCGTTACTGCCAACAAAGGAATACAACCAAAATCATTAAACCATTTTATTGCATGTCTTAATTGAATTCTACCAATACAAGTAATACGTGCTGCACATACATTATCTGACCAATTAAATGAAATATTTGAACCCAATGCACCAAACAATGAATTATTTAATATTTTTAATGGTAATTGTTTAATTTTTGAAATTGAAACATCACTATCTTTTAATATACCATTCATATATTTAATATATAATTCAAAATCAATTTCTTTTAATAATGAAAGTTCGTCATCTTTCATTTTAATACCAGAACCTAATTTTTTATATATATTACGTGTTGATGTTAAATATAGTAACATTTTTTTCATCACACCAGTAATATCAAAAAATGGAAAAACATTATCTGTCAATTGAATCATTGGGTATAGGGAACTATAGTCAATTTTTATTATTCGTTCAGTATATCCTGTTTTATAACATCTAGCCAAACCACCACTAAATCTTTCATTTTCATCACATATCGGTATTGCCAAACCATTTTCATAACTCCATGCCGTTAACAATAAATTCCAAATTGAAGCAGTACCCATTGTACAAATACGTAAAAAGGTAGTTGGAACTATTTTTGCAAGCATAAAAGAGGTTTGATTATATAATTCATCCACTTGTTCCGTTTCCCATAAATCATCTAATAAATATTGTTTTACTATTCTCTTACCATTAATAAAATTAAACATTTTATTTTTTTTAGTAAAATTTCTATACCAATCAACAAAATTTTTATTATTATCTAAACACCTCTTTTTTCTTTCTTTGTATTCTTCATCAGATATCTTACTTTTTTCTATTTGTAATTTAAGCAACAATTCACCAATTTTTTGATATTCATTGGGTAATTCATAATATTCATTACTTTCATTAATTAAAAATATTTTATTTTCATTATAATACTTACCAATCATATTATCTTCACCCTTAATATATGTTCTATTTGGTTTTGAAATGTTTTCAAAATTAGCAACATATTTCAATCCAGTTGCTCTTAAATCACTATTTACCGCAGCAGTACGTTTTACTGCATGTAAGGTATCAATTATTGAATAACCCCACATATCAGTTGATGTATATTTTTCAGTAGAACCACCAATTTTTACCGTACTATTTCCTTTTCTTTTTATTGAAATTGATTGATTTAAACTTGTGGGTATTTTTGATAAATCCATATTCAAAATTTTAGCCCTACCTAAAATAAAATCAAAATCAAACATTTCAGAGTTATAACCAACAATAATTGCGGGTTTTAAATAATTAATTAAATTAAAAAAATCTTGAATTATTTGTATTTCTGATAAATCATCATCATTTTCTTTAACACTTAGTATTGTTTCAAAACCCATATTATCCCTAATACCAATTGCAAAAATTCTTGATGTTTGATACCTTAATCCCGTAGTTTCAATATCGAATGTTAACTTATGTATTCTTTTATATTCTTCAATACCCTTATATAATCTACTTTGAGTAGAAATAAAAAATTGTTCAGTTGTTCTTACACCATAAAACATATCTCTATGTGAATATATATAATCGCCATTACTGTCTCTAACAAAATTACCATCATCATCTACCAATTTTTCATATGGATTTATACCACCATCTTTTAAATAATTAATAATATCGTTATAAGAACGATTACTTGTTATCATATAACAATATCCATCAACCAATCTTTTTTGATTACCTGTTTCTAGTTTTTTTATTTTTATACCGTATTTAATTCGTTTGCTTTCAACCAATTCATCTGATTTACCCATATATAATTTTATGTTATTTTTAGATAAATCTTTCATATATAAAAATGGTTCATATTGGATTTTTTCAATACGTGGTTCTTGATTTGGTTCATGTATTATACATTCAGCATAATTTGTTCTAGGGTCTGTTTCAACATTAACAATATATTTTAAATCATTATTATAACCCTCAAGAAAACTCTTAATTTCACTTAATACTTTACTTTTATCCATTTTTTTTCTTTTTATAGGTAAGACGTTTTGTTTTTTTATTAAATTTAATAACTACATTATCAACTAAACACTGATTTTTATCAATCAAATCATAAACATTTTCAGGAAAAATACCAGACAACCATAATGCACTAATAAAATTTTTTGGAATTACTTTAATATAAACATTATCCCCCTTTATATCAAAATCCAAAAATACAATATTTTCCCCAACTCCTTTGTTTTTTTGTAAAATTTGAACAAAAGTCGCATGAGTTTTTGTTAAAACATCCTTATTCGATAAATCAATATTATTAAAAATTAAATACAATAAATAATTTTCAATAAAATTATTACTAACTTGAAATTTACTTCCCATATTTACTTTTTATTTTCTCAATAACATCACTCAACACCGATTCTTCAACATTTGATGTATATTTTTCATTATCCAACACTTTTATAATTTCTTCACGTTTAGTTTCAATTTTTGAATAAACATAATCATCTATTGTATCTAAAAATATTAATGGATATATATTTACAACATCCTTTTGACCAATTCTATGACATCTATCTGCTGCTTGGTCATATTCACCAACACTATATGGTAAAGTCATAATAAATAACTTACTTGCTGCTGTTAATGTCAATCCATAATTACTTGTTTGAATCGTACCTAAAAAGATTTTCATTTGATTATTTGGGTCTTGAAATGAATTAACAACATCTGAACGTTCTTCAATACTTTGATTACCTGTATGTAAACCCGCCAAATTTCCAAAATATTTTTTTAATTCATATAGTGATTCTTTAAAATAATCCATAATAATCACCTTTTCACCAGTTTCTATAATATTTTCAACCAATTCTATAATATGTTTTATTTTAACTTCCGATAAATATTGTCTTAATCGAAGCATTATAGTTAATGGATTATAACTTGGTTTATCAATAAAATCGTTAACAACATCCTGTTCAATTTTATTATAGGTTGATAATTCATCATTTGTTAATTCTAATACAATTCTTTGATATATTTTATCAGGTAAATCATTCAATACTTCAAATTTTCTTTTTCTATGAGTATATGGTGCTATTTTATAGTAAAGTTCTTCAAATTTTTGTTCCATTGTATTTTGAACATAACCCCAACCATTTTCAAAATCATATGTCATACCACAATAATATTCATAAAAATATTTTTTTGTTGGAAAATCAATTGATGATATTTGATTTAAAACAGTATATAATTCATATGCTCTATTTGGTGCTGGTGTTCCACTTAAAAATAATTTACTAACTTTTTTATTTTTAAAAATGCCTTCTTTGAAAATTCTTTTAAAATTTTTATAAATATTTGTTTTTGTGTTCTTTAATTTTTGTGATTCATCACAAATTAAAACATCTATATTATTAATATTTAATTTATTCCATTTTAAATCAAATTTAGTTTTATTAGATGGATTAAAAAAATCATAGTTTATTATAATATATTTTGCTTCATTAATATCACAATCATTTTTTTTATAATTAACTACAAAAGCATTACTTTTTGTGAATTTCTTTACTTCATTAAGATAATTAAATTTTAATGAATTGGGTGTTATAACAACAACCCTTTCAAATTTATTCATTTCAACATAAAGAATACTAGATAACGTATTATGTGTTAAAATACAATGATTAGTTGCATATAGATGATTATCACAATCAACAGATATACATTGTGATTCTTTTTTACCAATATATTTAACATCAACAATTAAACGATATGGTTGTATAATAAATTTATATTTATTTTTTATTTTTTTTGGCATAAAATCAAATGGTAGTGTAATTCTAATTAATTTATCATCAACTATTTTACCAATACCACCCAAACTTTCAACCACAAATTGAACATCTTTAATTAACAATGTAGATTCTGATTCAAAAATAATTTCATTTCTAATATGAATATATTCACAATTTTCCAACAAACCATTTAATAGTTCAAACCTATCATCAATATTTGAATACATATAATCATTTGGAATAAAACTGTTTTTAGAATTAATTTTATGTAATTCATAAAATTTTAATGATGCTTCAATTTGACCATCAGATATTTTTAAAAACTTTTGATTAAAATCACCACAATACAATAGCAAACCTAAATTATATGGCTTAATTAAAAGATTTCTTTTTTCAAATGATATTGGTTTTATCATTGGAATTTCCCAACAATAAAAATTATTATTATCCACAATACCAAAATTTATAATATCTTCTAATGTTTTAACAACATATTTACTATTGTTAATATTTTTTACTTTCCAATAATGTTCAAGACATGATTTAGCAATTGTTCCATCACTAAATTCAATTTCGTAAATATCTTTTAAACCTTGTGGATAAACACCAGTTACTTTTTTTGGTAATCCATCGTAACCAATAACATAATCACCAACATTAACATCGCCCATTCTAATCCAACCATTTGGTGTTAATAATAATGAATCTAAATCTTGGGCTTTACCCAATCCCATTTCATGTGAAATTAAAGCATTACGTGTAGAATTTATAAATAATGCTGCAACTATTTGATGTGGATATAATTTAACATTTTCATTTAAATAACTATGACATTCATCCCAATACTTTTCATAATTATTTTCTAATTCTTTTTTATATTCAATCCATTTTTCCTTCTTTTTATTTAATAAAATAATTTCTTCACGTTTTTTATTTTCAAGTAATTTTATTTTATTTACTTGTTCCTTAAAAACATTTCGTGAATTTTCATCACCGAAATCAAAAAAAATTTTATCAGAATTTTTATATGATTTAATTAATTTAAATAACGATTGGGTAGTTATTTCCCATTTTTTTAAACCACCATTCCACTTACGTGTTTCTTCTGGTAATTTTTTTATTCTACCAACAATTTGTTCATTATATGGAAAATCTATATAATAGGCTTGTCGTCTACCAATTCTTTCACAAGTAACAACAAATAAAAATTTAGATTGCATAACCCAATTTTATAAAATTAATTAGATTAGCAAAAATAAACATTGTTTTTTAAAAAAACAATTATTCTACTGTTGTTTTTGTTAAACTATCAAAAATTACAATTGAAATATTACCATTTGTTGGTATTGTTATCTTACCACAACCAACATCGTTATCCAAAAAATCTAATTTAAATTCACCAAAAAATCTACCAATTTTTGAAGTTTCAAACTCTTTAAATCTATATGTTAATGTGTATTTTTCTTCATCAGGATAATTCATTCTATCATCATTAATAACAAGATTTGCTGATACATTTGCAATATGAAAAATACCATAACTATCTATCATTGAAAATGTAACACCAACATTATCCAACATATCTTCTGTAATATCATACTGTTCTCTAAAATGCTGTGTTAAAGGATACTTTAATTCTGGTAATGTACTATCCTTTTTTATATAAAAAGTTTTTAATGTGAATGTACTATAATCCATTATATTTCATTTTCTTTACTTAATTCATCCAATAATTTTTTTCTATCAGCACCAATTGATTTTGTTCTTCTTTTTAATGTTGCACCAATTCCATCACCAATTAAACCTAAAGAAACCGCATCAAAATATCCAAATTCATGCCCACTTACTTCATTATAAAATCTAAAAAGAATATATGTAGATAAAAATGTACTTAAATACCTTTTCCAATTATCATAAAACCAAAATTTCCAATTCCATTTTTTTGGTGTATTCTTACTATGAATATCACGACCTGTAGTTTCAACTAAACTATAAAGAAAATATCCGACAAGAAAAAACCAACCATAACCAAAAAGTTGAATCCACGTATAATCACCAAACAAAACTCTTATTAATTCTTTCATTATTTTATTTATTTATTAAATATTATTTTTTAACCAATACACCTACCGCTTATTAATACTTTATATTCCAAACCATCTTCAGGTGGTTCACCAAATTGTAAACAAACAGTATTTGATGTTGGTCTACTTATATCTACAAAAACTGTATTATATGGACTTACATTACGAACAACCTCAACCGAAACAAAATTATTATTTTTATTATGTGTAATAGTAAAACCTGTTGTTGTACTATCACCAGTTATTGTATATTCATTTAACAATGCTTTACCGTATTCATCAGATAATAATTGTAAATTAGTTCCTGTATATGGTAATATTGGTATTACATCAACATCAGAAGCATTTACTTCAACTAACCCATTTGAACTAATAATAATATAATTATCTGTTGTTGTTAATGTAATATTAGTACCACCACTTAATGTTTTTAAATTTAACGTATTATTTGTTAATCCAGTGTATATAATACCATTACCAACACCCAAATTGGTTGCACCTGTTATTACACCATCAACAAAACCCGCTTCATTTATAAAAATTGCTTTTGTCATATTTTAATATATTATACTATAATTTTTATATCTTTTACTAGCATTAGTTGAACTTATTCCAGCATTTTTTATCCAATATATTTTTTGTTTAGAATCCCAAGGTACATTAGTACCATTACCATCATAATCCAAACCATTTGCTAAATTATTTACTTCAAATTCTGTTAAATTCCAAAAATAATTTTCAGAAGTACCAGAAAATTGTATATATGAACCTAAATTACCTAATGTTTCTGTATCACCAGTAACACTATCACCTATATTTTTTATTCTAAATTCTATTTTTCCATTATAATTAAAGAATTTTCTATTTTCAAAAATATAATCTATAAATTCGTTTGAACCATATAAATTGGGACAATTTTCAACATTGAAATAATAAATACCATTAAATAATGTAACACCAGATAAATTACCAATAATATCTGTATTATTTAAACCAACATAAGTAGCCATATTACTAAAATTAAAATCAATTTCAATTATACTAGAAATATTACAATTATTTGCTTCTAAATAATTGATATTGTTATGTTTTAATCTTCCACTTAAATTAGTATTACTAATATATAATTGATTAATATTATTCACACTCCAATTAGACGTGTCACCAGATAATTTTGGACAACCAAAAATATATAAAGTATATAATCTAGTGCTACCTGTTAACCAATTTGTTAAATCACCATATAAATTTGAACAATTATTTCCATAAAAATAACTAACTTTTGATATATCCAATTCAGATAAATCACAATTCATATTATTATTTGAATTAATATATATAAAATTCATATTATTATCAATAATAAAATTAGAAAAACTTCCAGTAATACCACTAATGTTAGATAAATTTAATGTGATTAATTTATTTGTATGAAATTCTTTTGATGTTAAATCAATAAAAATATCAGTATTATTTAATACTAAATTAGTAAGATTATCTGGTATATCCATATCAATAATATCACCATATACACTAGTATTATTTAAATCTAACGTATTTATTTTATCATTTAATACTAAATTAATAACATTACCCATAATATTTTTATTACCACCAAAATTTAAATTAGTTAATCCACTTGGTAAAATAAATTCTTCAATATTACCATACATTTGATTATTACTAAAATTAATACTTGTTAATGTATTGGGAAATACAATACCATTAATATCGTAATTAATTTTCGTTTTATATATATTAAATGTAATTAAATCATCGGGTATTACTAAACCATCAATTGAGATTAATTTATTACAGTTATTTATATTTATTGTTTTTACATTCATCAAGGTGTTTGTAATTCCAGTTAGATTACCACAATATTGAATGTAAATATTATTACCACTTATTGATATATTTGTAATATCAATTAAATTATTACAACTATAAATAGTTGTTGAAAAACCAGTTATTGATGTGTTTGTAATTCCAGTTAAACTATTACAAATTTTAATATTTATTTGATTATTGGAATTAACCATACCAACATTAATATTTTTTGGTATTTCAGTTATACCAAGATAATATAAACTAAAATTATTTATTGTTGAAGGTAATTTCCAATTCGATAAATCTCCAACAATATTTTGATTTGTTGCTAAATAAAAATCAGTAATTTTTGTATTTTCAATATCCCAATTCGTAATATCACCAGTTAAATATCTTGAATATAAAGTTAAATTTGTTAAACCAGTATTAAATTCCCAATTAGTTATACTACCAATAAAATTATCATTAGTATCAACATTCATAGATATATATTCCAAATTTTTCATATTTAATGTTGAAGAATTACCACTAAATTTTGGTAAATTACTTATATGCAAATAATTAAAATTTAGATTATTTTCTAATAAATCATTAATACTACCTTTTAACGATGGTAAATATAATAATTCAATTTTTATTAAATTCTTAAAATCAATATTCGTAAAATTACCATTAAAATTACAATATCTTAAATATATTGTTTCAATATTATTAAGATTACCAATTGTATTAATATTACCACTTAAACTATTATCGTTAATATAAAAATTTATTAAATTTGAAGGAAAAAAAGAATTTGATATGTTTTGATTGAAAATTCCATTATTAATACTAAAACTACTTAAATTAGGAAATTGATTCATTAATTTAATAAGATTACCACGACAAGTTCGATTAAAACTAAATTTATGAACATTTTCCAAAGAACCTCTAAAATAAAAACTTTTATATAACGTATTATTTGGGGTAGTAAAATTTAAATTATTACCACTTTCTGATTTACCAACTAATGTTTTTTTATCAACACCATTCGATGTTTTATAATAAACAATAATTGGATTATCGCTTGTTACATCAGAATAATTTAATGTTAAATATGTTGTAGTATTATAATTATGTTCTAAATACGATTCCAATGCCTGTGATTTGAAAAGACATTCCCCATTTTTTAATATGTTATTTCCACTTCTTATCATAAATAATTAAAAAATAAACGCATTAACAAGTAAATGACCACATAATTCATTAGCATGTGTTGAACCAGAAACAACTCTTAAATATACGTCACTATTTAATGCTAAATTAGGCTCTTGGGGTACTGGTAAACTATAAACTTCATACTGACAAATATTTGAAATACCATAACCATTTATTAAATTATTATATACACCCCCACCACTTCCAACATTAATAGTTAATGTTGTTGGATTTGCTTGTTGCAACATGATTAATTTTAAATCATTAATAATTGCTCTTTTACCACTTGGTACTGTTAAAATTTTAGTATTTCCAACGTTTTTTAAATTAATATTTTCAATTAATATATTATTTGGTATAGAAATACAAGTATCCAAATCATTTACCATAATTGTTTGTGATTCGTATGAAAATTTTTGACCAATATGACACAATGCTTCTTCAGAGGAAACCCATTCATCAATTACAGGTATTTCACAAACTTTATTTTCATAACTACCAATCCAAGTTTTATCGTATGTTAATGGTTTATCATAATACTCTTTTGTCCAATAATTGCCACTTTCACAATATCTTAAATAAACATCTTCTAAACTTAAATTAACATTTATTGGATTGCCCAAACTATCACAAAAATTTGTAAATGTGTATTCAAGATTATTATTGTCTTCAGGTCTTGGTTTAACCCATTGATTTTGTTTTAAATTTGATGGTTTTGATGATGTTTTTGTTACCAATCCTAAAAAACCACCACCTGTTGTAATTCCCGTATTAATCCATTTATTACCATCATATACCAATAATTCATCTTTAGCAGGTGAATTAATACTAACATCAGTTAATTCGCTTAAATTTGTTGTTATTGTTAAACCAGAATTAACCCAATTAGAACCATTATACATTAATAAATTTCCAATACTCGGTGTTGTTATACTAACATCAGAAATATTATTTAAATCAATGCTATCAACTGATACAATACCATCACCATCAATAGAAATACCATCACCAATTCTAATTGCACCCAATGTAATATCACTAGCCATTGGTAAATCACTAGGTGTTATTGTTGTAGAAGCATTTTGATATGTTATATTAGCCCATTGGACTTCCAATTCAATATTATTCCAATCAGATGAACTTATATAAATTGTTTTATTAAGTGATTTAGATAACCTCATGTTAATGGTTACTGAAACATCATCATTAGGTAAAATTTTAATTGTTGTATATGGTGTAATTTCATCACCTGTTGGTGTTGTACCCAAATTAACATATGCAATTTCACTACCTAAATTCGTAATATATACCATCCCTAATGTTTGTCCAGATTCTAAAATACCAATACTTTGATTTGATGTAATACCAGTAATGGTATATAAATTAGGTAATGTGGTATCACTAACATAACTATCGTCAAGATAAAAACGACCAGCACCATCTACTAAAATGCCCCCATCATTTCTTACAAAACTACTAGATTTAAATTTATGTGTGTGTGTTGTTCCAGTAACTAAATTTATAGTAGTATTATCAATATCACTTGGTGTACCTAAACAAACATTTTGATTATTATATTTAATTAAACCATTCGTAAATCCAGTTACAAAACCTTCACCCCAAAAACCATTACCATTATCATCTGATGTAAACACCTTACCCATTCCATGATTATCTAAAATAGATATTGTTCCACCACTTTTAATTATTAAATTTCCAAATATGTTTGTACATCCCGACAAATTTAATGTTTCGGTTGTTAATTGTTCAAACTTACATTCATTTAAATTTAGTTTAGTATCTAACGCCATAGTTTGTTCAATAAATTAAATTTTATTTTCAAATAATAATATATTATTCACCATTAATTATAAATACTTTAAAAAATAACACACAATCATCAAAAAGAAATAAAAAAAACCCATCGAAATCGATAGGTTTAAGAATAATAAATTGAATTATTGATTATTTTTGTTTATTTACTGCTTCAATGATTTCATCAACATTGAATAAGTTTACTGTATCATATGGAAACTGTTGAACTTGACCAGATATATCAAATTGGTCTAAATAACTAAATTTATTTATTTCTCTAACATAATTAGCATTTGGTTTAATGTTAATGTGTTCAGGATATCCAAAAACTTCTGGTTTGTTTCCAATCCAAACAACTGTTGATTGTAAATCAAGAGCAGCAGCAACATGTTGTGCAAAACTATCAATAAATAATCTTTTTGTACTTAACGGAAATACGGCATATAATTCTCTATGTGGTAAATTTAACATTTCAACACCTTGTAAAGTTGGTTGTTCTTGTGATTTAATATGTAAAATACGATATGTTTTATTAAAATGATTTACTATTTTTTGTGCTATTTCAATTGGCATATCTCTATACCAAGATTTTTTACTATATTGTGAATTTGGTGAACCACCATGTGTTTGCAATAACATTATCGGTCTATTATCTGGTTTTATTTTATCTTTTGCAATTTCTAATTCACGAGGATTAATATATATTTTCGGTTTATAACCATCGTAAGGTATGTTATACATATCACACCAAGATTCAGTTAAATGTTTTCTTTGTAATATATGGTCTTCAGAATGATAAACTTCATGTCTTAATATTATTGTATCATCTTTAATATAATCACTGAAAAAATATTGCATTTGACCAAATGTATAAAAACGAAAAACATCGGGATTATAAAAAAACGGTCCGTCCCATGATGTAACAACCACCAATTTTCTATCGGGATATTTTTTTTTAATCGCTCTACATACAGCAGTTGCCATACATTGTTTTCCATGCCCACCTTCTGTATGAAATATAACATACTTATCATTTTCAGATATTCTATCACTGTTTAATTGAATTTTATCCATAAATTAAATTTATTAAATTTTATAATTTTTTATAAATACAAAAATAAATAAAAAAAAAACTCAAAAAAAAAAATAAAAAATGGGAAATTATACAATTTCCCATTTTTATAATAAGATAACCTATGGTTAATTCATGTATGAAACTGCAAACCAACCACAAATACCTAATTCTTCAGAATATACTAATTCTAATGAACCATAATCTGTATTTATTAATGCATTATTATTACCATCAAATTTATGAGTACCACCATGTGAACAAATAATAACATTATTTGTAAGTGCATTACCTGATACGTCTTTTATTTTGAATGCTCTACCATTCGATACTGAACTTGGTAACGTTACACAGATTGAACTATTAGTAGTATTTACCGCAATTAAATATGTTTTACCCGTATTTGTAAATGAAGTATTTGCAGAAATTCCACAAATTAAATAGTTATTATTACTATCACCAATATCACATCCAGAAACTGTCTTAATCATTTTATCTGTAGAATTCCAAACTAAAACAGAATCACTAACAGAACCACTAGATGGTGTTTCCCATATTACTAAATTAGGTACTATTGCAGTATTACAATATGAATTTTCTGGAATTCCAATTCTACAACCACCCAATATTATTGAATAATTATTACCACAATTCAAACTATTAAAAGTACCACCAATTATTGTTCCATAACAAGAATTCACACAATTTGCATAACCAATTGAAATTGAATAATCACCATATGCCCTAGTACCCCAACATATATCTCTACCAATTGCAATAGATTGACAACCACATGCAATACCACCCATCATTGATAATGAATAATTACCATATCCACCACTAGTTAGGTCTGAACCACCAATAACAACACTATTATAACCACATATAATTCCAGAACCACCTATAACTGTTCCATTCTTATAATGACATACTGAACTATGTTGTGGTGAAATTTTTATACAATCACCAACAACATTAAATTCTTTTAAATTTGGTATATTCAATGAATTACAATCACCATAAATAGTAGTATCACCTGTTAAAGTACCACCTAAAACAATAGTACCACCACTAACACTTAAACCATTATCTGCATTAACTTTAATATTATCAACATATTCTTTATCAACCAAAGAACGACTTGTATACGTATCATGATAACAATCACCATATTCAATACCAGTACCATTTATTGATGTAAATATTGTGCTAGAATTGTTTATTACTAAACAATCACTATTCTCTAATAAAAAACACATATAATCTTCTGATAATTTAATACTTGAATTACAAGCATTTAATTCAATTAAATTATCAGAACCACAAATAGTTAAATTACTATCACAATTAGATAAACAAACAATATCATTATTACCATTTAAAATTAAATTTTGATTACAATTATTATAAACACTAAAATAATTAAAAGAATTACACAATTCCATAACAACATCACATGCATATATTAACATAGCACCACTTGAAACTAATATAACAGCAGTTTCCCCAGAATCAGTTCCCAATACAGCATAACCATCTTGAATTGTTACACAACTATTACTATTGCAAATAGTAAATTCATAACTATCAACATCAATTTCAGTATTTCCTGTTAATGTACCACCCAATACAACAACATTACCTTCTTTTGTTAAACCATTACATGCTGTTTGAATTCCTGATGTTGATGTTAATCCTGTTACAAACCCAGCATCAACCAAACTTCTTGCCACAAAAGTAGCACTATAATCATCAGCATATTGAATACCACGTTTATTTGTTATTGCAGTATCTTGATAAGTCAAACCACAAACATCATTACCACAAATTACTGTTGATGTTATTAATTGACCACCCAAACAAACAATACCATTATTATCAGTTAATCCATTTGTACTTCCACTTAAAACACCACCCAATACATTATTTATTGCTGAAGTTTCAACAATTAAATCATAAGAATCATCAAATTTAACAGGAACACCAGTAGTGCCACCTGTTGGTACATCTACATTAATAACACCGTTTTTCCAACATAATCCAGAACCTGCAATACTGCTGTTTATTGTCAATTCTGAACTACTAAAACACAAACCCGAATTATCTGCTAAGTCAACACTAATTGTTTTTACTGCACCAACTGTTGATATATCAATACCATTACCACTTGAAACATCAATTAGTTGTGAAAATTTAGTAAAAATTAATTCATCTACATCTATAGTAATTGGGTCTTTAGATGTCAATATCCACAATGTATTTGCATTAGTATTTCCTGTTATTACTGGTATTAATGCACCTTGCGTAACTTCGCCACTTGGAGTACCATCAAAATCGTTTGCACGATACCAATTACCATCATTAACAATATAAATACCATTTTCCGTTTTATCATCTTGGTCTTTTACTAAAATTCTATCACCACCAGTTAAACTAATACCATCAATAGTTTTAATATCAATCAATTCATCAATATTTGCTGTTGTTGCAACAAGAACTGCCGATTTTGGGTCAATACCGTAAACAATATTATCAACATAGCGTTTAGTAATTAATGAATTATCAACAAAAGTATCTGAATAGTCAGAAGAATATCTTAAACCCATTCCATCTGAAGTAGTAATAGTACCACCCGATATTGATATTTGTAAATTTTTATCGCTATTAATACCAATATTTTCACTACTATTTATTGTTAATAAACCTAATTTACTTCCAGCAGAACCTAAACTTAAATTATTTCCATCACCACAAATAGTAGTACTAGAAGAAAGAACACCACCCAATCCAACATTTTGATTTCCACAATCAACAATACCATTTGTTCCACCAGTAATTCCACCAAATGCTGCTAAAGATGTTTGACAAACTTCACCAGAACCACCTAAACAAAGTAATCCACCACTTCCAGGAATATTTGCAGTTAAATACAATCCACTTCCACCAATTTCAACACCACTTGTTACACCACTAAATTTTATTGTATTACTATTAACACCAAAACCATAAGAACCCGAAATTGTTGTGTTTTTAGTTAAACTACCACCTAATTCAATATTATGTGAATCAATTTTTGTTATTCCATTGGAAGCACCTGTTACTGCAACATTTGTTATACTTTCAATATCAGTTAATCTATTATCGGTATCTCCTGTATATTTATTAATTTCTGTTTTATTATAAAAACAACTATTTAAACAAGTTAAAACACCACTAGTTATACCTGTAACATAACCAACATGGGGTACGGATAGACAATTATAATCTTGTGTTTGGTCTGTTAAATATACTAAAGAACCCGTACTATTAATTTGATTACATCCACATAATGTTAAAGTTCCTTTTTGGTCAACTTTAGAATCATTTATTAAAATTTTTGTACCAACTGCCATAATATTCTTACTTTTAAAACATTTATTATTTTTTTATATAAATAGTTTATTTTTTTACTATTTTAACATTTTATTATTTTAATTATAAAAAGCCACAACACTCCAAAAAATACCATTATATCTTAAAGTTATTGAACCATAATCACTATTAATACATGCCAAATCATCTGAATCACTACTAATGTAATTACCATTACCATTAATAATAATTGGATATTTTAATGCACATCCTTCAATATCTGTAATCGTAACACATTGACCCAATTTTGGTTTATCTAATAAATAAACATATGCTTCATTACTAATACTATATCCAGTAACAGCAATCAAATCATCATCTTCTTCCGCATAAAAAGGATATAATGGTTCAGCATATCTAACATTAATACCATCTAATTTATTATCAACATATTCTTTGTCAACTAAAGAACGATTTGTATAATTATCATGATAACAACTATCATATATAATACCAGAACAACTACAAACACAAATCTTACCATTAAGACCACTATATGAACAGGTACTTAATATAATATCACCATTTTCAACACAATTTATTATTTTATTTGTATTTTTATCAATAATAATTTGAGCAGAATTTAAATCATTGTTTGTTTTTAATATAATTTCATTAACATTAATATTTGTACAAACATAAGACGAACTTCCACTGCTAATTGTAGTTAAAACACTTCCAGTTGTTCCTGTTAATATTAAATTAAATTGATTTATGTTTAATGTTGTTTCTGTTATTAAATTCCCACCTAAACTAACAATATTGTTATTATCAGTTAAACCATTTGTACTTCCTGTAAGACCAATAATCGTTCCACCACTACCACTTGTAATAAATTTTTTCCAACCATCGTGATTATCAATGTTATCAATATCAACCAACACATAATAATCATTTTCACTTATAACATACACAATTGTTGCATGTTCTTTCATTTGACCAGATGCTGTTGGTTCATCGATTTTTAATGACAAATCATATAACTCGGTTAAATTATTAACCTTTGTTCTAAATCCACCTTTTACAAAGTCACTATCAACAACTGCTAAGTTAGGATTATTATGTTCTACAATATCGCTTCTTCTTAATGCCAATTTTTTAATATTTAATTTAATATTTATTTTTTATGTTATTTTAATGCAATCACTTAAACCATATGCTTGTCTTGCGTTTGTTTTATATACTTTATAATTTACCGATACACCATGTAAATTAGTAACGGAAACGTTTGTTAATCCACTCCATGCCCCTAAATCTTGTTCCACACCATTTTTTATTATCGATGTTATATCACTATAATTACTTGGATACACATAATATGTGTAATTATTTGCGGGTGTATTAATATTATTCCAATTTAAAGAAACATCAGGCATAAAACATTTATTACCTAATGTCTGAATTTGACTGCTATTCAATGGATATGTATTATTAAATCCCCAATACGAATAATCTTTAAATCCAATCGATTGATTACCACCACAACCATTTGTGTATTCATCTTCATAACAAATTCTATAACTAATACAAGTAGCGTTATTACTTATTGTATTATCTTCAACAGATGGAATATTAATACATTGTTCATTTAAACTAGTACCCGATGATATTGTTTTCCATGAATCACCACTATAACATCTTTGTAAACACCAACCAACTATATTAACTAATTCTCTGTTGCTACAAACATATCCACTTGGACAACTAATAACATTACCTCTTTCCCTAGAATTTTGTGTTTCAGGTGATGTAATATCACCATTTAACGATATGTTTATATTTGGTGCAGTATATTGTTGTGGTGTTACTGAATACGATACAGTTTCTGAAGCACCAGCAGTATCATATACTGTATATCTAAAACAATTTGTACATGCATTAAATCTATCATTAATATAATGTTTGAACGTTTTACAATCAACAGATTCAGTTAATACAGTCCAACCAAGAATATCACCCCCATACCATTCAAGACACACACAATCAACATCAGCATCTAAAGTATTAATTACATAATCAAAACATAAATTAATTTCTTTATCAACTAAACCAAATCGAACATCATCACCACTTGAAGTTAAAGTAACTGTTGGTTTTTTTTCTTCATTTAATGCCATTTTTATTACATCTATTGCTGTTTTACCACTTGATGGTATAACATCACCATTTAGATATTTACCAAAAGTTTTTCCTTCACATATACTAACTTCTATATCATAATCAAAAACACTATCACCACCACTACTACTTCCAGTTGTTGAATGTATAATAATATCATAACCTACTTTACTAACTTTAGTACCACCACTACCCTTAATTGTATTAAATATAATCTCCTTTTCATGAACATCAACATATGGTATAACACCACTTCCAACACATGTTACACCCGTAATAATATTATCTTCTAAAAAACTAATTCTACCATCAGTATTACCCGAATAATTATTAATTTCTGTTTTCGTATAATAATTATTAAAACAACTATAAATGTTAGATGTTATACCAGTAACATATGAAACATCAGGAATACTATGTATTTCAAACACATCATGATAACAATCATCATATTTTAACCCAAAATTACAAGATAAAGAAAGAGATAATCCTGAATGTGATAAACAAATGCCATTATTATCAATATTAAATGTCGATTCATATTGATTTGAAGAATTTATTCTAAAATTTTCAATACAATCAAAATGAAAACCATGTAATCCTAAACCATTAATTGTTGTACCAGTAACTAAATTACCACCCAATCTTATTGTTGTACCAGCATTAATTAAAGATAAACCATTTTCAATAATAAAGTCACTATCATAACCAACATTAATCCAACTATCTTCACTTGTATAATTAGAAGCATCACATAACCAATAAACACCATTCTTGGAAGTATCAATATCATTTGAAACAACAACGATTGCACCATCATACAACCAAACACCACCATCACTATCACACCAAGTAGATTCTAATAATAAATCAGAATAACTATCTACAAGTTGTCTTGCATCTAAAGGTGCTTTTTTTGCTACTTCATAATTTGCAGAATATTTAAATGTACCTAAACTTCTTCCCATTTTTATTTATTTTAAAATTCTAATCTTATTGATATACTACTTCTATCAGAACCATTATATTCATATCTACGATAATCAACTGTTTGACCTTGAATTGTTTCTGTTTCAGAAGATTCTGTCCAAAATGTTAATGCGCCTTGTTTAGAACCCGATTCATATTCCCAAGAATTATTAGTCGTATTAAATGTTGAAATTCCATCTAACTCATTGCTTGATAACCAAGCACACGGAATTTCAAATTTTTGTTTACCACCAACTTCACTAACTAAATTTATACAAACATAATTACTTGACATTGATACTAATGGTTGTTTTGTTAATACATTAATATTTGATGTTGTGGCATACAATGGATATACACCATTAATACAACTTGCTTTAATTGATGTTGTACCTGATGGGCAAGCACTCATTGGATTACCACGACTATCAAGTGGTGGACTACTAGGTGCATTATAACTAATAGAACCTGACCAACATTGAATACCCTGTTGAACTTCATAATCACAAATATCAACTTTTACACATAAATCACTACAAATTATAGTATTAAGACAAGTACCTTGTAAATTATGTGATATTGGAAAACCAACAGAATGGGACGGACCACCACAATAAATTGGTAAAATTGACCCACGATTAAAGTTTGAAGTTGCCGACATACACGAAATTAAGCATCCAATTTCTTTTAATCCCGATTCTGATAATGTAAAACTACTAGAAGGACTTGTTATTGTTGGATATAGTGTTGGTACTAATAACATTTCAAGTATTTCATTTGATGTTTTACCTGTTAAAACATCACCTTGACAAATACCACCAAGAGTGATTGCTGCTGGTGATGATAATTCATAAAAACCACTTCCACCACCAGAATCAGAACAAATAATCAAACAATCATCACATGTTTTAACATGTGTTCCACCACTACCAACAATTGATTTTAAATTTAAATTTTTACCATTATAATTATATACAATACTTTCGCCAATACCACAAGTAGAAACATTAGAAACTGAAGTAATGGCAGATAAATAAACAAATGCACCATCAAAAGAAACTTTAAGATTTTCTGGGGTTTTGGAATTAATAGTTCTAAGATACATTGTTTGATTATCAACATATGAATAAATCGGACCACCAACACAAATTGTATTACCTGTCATTGTTGACCCTGAAATAACCTCTATTGATAACTCAGAACCATTATTATAAAAAGAATATGGTGACCAATAAACTTCAGTATATGGTATTGATGATTCATAATATGATTGTAATTTACTTAATACATTACAACCAATAAAACAATCAAGATGTCCAGACAATAATATCCATCCCATAGTATAACAATTCGCTAATGGTGATTCGTAATTGCTCCAAACAAAAGAAGTATATTTCATAGAACCACCACTAGTTTCATGAATAAATCCCCTTCTACCAACATCAACACCCCCAATATTTATTTTACCAACACAAAGAACACCATTAGAATTAATATAATAATTATTATACAACGAATCATAATACCCAGCAAAATTATAATCATCAGAATATTCTAAATACAATCTTTGAGTTCCACTTTTCCCTATATATAAACCAATATTATTACCACATTCCACATAATTTGAACTACTACCATCTGATGAACTATAAACAATAATTCTATCACCAGATGTTTTTACTGTTGTATTTCCACTACCTTGAATTGTTCTAAATTTTAAATTATTACCATCCAATCCTGAATATATTTCATTGGCTTTTCCTATATTAATACCACAAATTGTTGTACCTGATATATCTATATAAGCAGCATCATGTGAAATGTTTATTATATTCGGTGTTGTTGTTTTTATTGTTCTAAGATATAGAGAATTATCTTTAGTACGTGAATAAATTGGATTTCCAATTTTAATTTCACTACCCAAACCATTAAGATTACCTTGAACACTTGAAATAATTAAAGAACTACCATTATTATAACCACCAGCACTAGGATTCCAAGTAATTTCATTATATGGTTCATTAAGTAAACCGTAATAATTTTTTATTCTTGTTTTTACTGATTTTTCAATATATTTTGAAACATCAACATCAACCAAATTCCAACCAATTTTATATGAACCAATAACCTCATAATCACTCCAAACAAAAGATGCTTCATAAATACTATTTTTCAATAAATAAGCCCTTCTACCATTACCATCACTAGGAATACCAATTTGTAAATTACCTAAATTATCAATATAAAAATTTGGGTATGTTGAATCATAATCACCACTTAAATGTGAAAAAATACCAATTATTACTATTTCCAATGTTTGAATATTAGATAATCCTTCATAATATCCATAATTAGTCGCACCAGTAATGTAACCACTTAATAATCCAGTACCATCTACTATTTTTTCAACTAAATCATTATTACCAATACCATCTTTATACCAATATTCTGTTCCATTAATATTAACAGTTAAACCAGTATATCTTTCACTTGGTATTATTTTATTATTGACTTCTGTAATACCTGAATATGGTAATTGACTACCATTTAATGTTCTATTACTTAAATATCTCCAATCTAATGGATTGGGAGCAGCAATTTTTATATTTTCATTATATTGAATAGCCATTTCTTATATTTTTTTATATATTAACTAAAAGTCATACTATAATTTATTGATGTTGGATATGAACTAATATAAAAAGTATATGGAACGTTAGACCAATATGAATTTGGTGATGATATACAAACATTACAAACAACAGAATTATTATCAAACAATCCTGTTTCACTCGGTATATTTCCTTTATTTTCAAGGCTATTACCACCCTGCCATTTTGTTTTAAGACAACCACCACAATTTGGTATTGCTAACCAAATTCTATTTTCTGAAGAATTATAATTATCAACAACCACATTACCATTTGTCGGACAAACACAACAACCACTAGCATTATTAATTAAACAATTTTGATAACAACTATTACTAGAAAAACTACCAGTATGGTTACTCACACCCCAAAAATATGGATAAACACCAATTTTATTAATACAAGAAGTAAGACTACCAGCAGGACATGTACATCCACTAATATCGCAACCATTACTATAATGTGGTGGTTCACCTTCACAATAATAAACAGTTCCTCTAATTCTATTAACACAACAATGTGAAATTGGAAAATTATTTAATTTTGGTGTATTAACAAAACTGTTTGTAACACAAGTACAAATATTATAGTAACAATTACAACTAGGACAGTAATAATCATATTTATAACATCTTGGAATTCCAGTTCTATAAGAAGTACCACCATAAGAAGGAGTAACAGAACCTCTATTATAAATCGAACAAACACAAATACTACTAATAACAGAACCAACCTCTTGATATAACTTAGTTGATGATTTTTCAGTAAATGTGTATGAATTTGGTGTTAATGTTGGCATTAAAACTGGTGCAACAATACATTCTAAAATTTTACTAATTTCACAACCATAAATATCTGTCCCACAATTTAAACCACCAACAGTGCATGTTGTTGGTGAACTATTATAATATACACCACCACCACCACTACCACCAGACATTAATACAATTTTACCATCATAATAAGTTAAAACTTTATTATTACTAGCACCAGTTACAACAATTGGTATTTTATTATCATTATCATCAGTTAATATTAAACCTGTAGTATTATTAAATATTGTTTTACCTGATAATGTTAATGTAGTACCACTTAACTGTTTAAATTGGACATCATCTAAATTTGGACGACTAAAAAAAGCCATATTATTAATATCTTATACCATCAATTTTATTATTTTTATTGTTCACAAGTTTCATAACCTACTGACCGTACCCCCAATTAACAAATTCGACCATTTAAGGTCGATTTTATTTATAATAAATACAAAAGAATGTGATTAAAAACAAGATAAAATAAAAATTCCCCATAAAAAAAAACTTATGGGGAATTCAAAATCAAAAAATATTTAGGAATTACAAGTCAAATGGTTTCATTTTTCTTGCTTTTCTTTTCAATTCATTTAATTCTCTTAATGCATTTGGATTAAAACTTTCTCTTTTAACAATACTCACCATATGATTAAATTCACTTTCAGATATTACTTGACCAACATATCCTTCGCTTTTTAAAACATAACTTTTTGGTGATGTTGATGATGTTGGTTGCCCATCAGTATCTAATGTAGCAGTAAATTCAATATCTAACAATTCTTGAATTTTTTCATGTACATTTAAAGTAATTGTTTCTTTAGTTTTTTTCAAAACCTTTTCAAGTAATTCAACAACATTACCATTATGATTAGTTTTCATATTTTGATATGTTGTATAGAAATCAATCTTTGATGTTTTCTTTTTCAATTCTGAAATAATAGCCAAAGAACCGTAACAATCACGAATCATTAAATTCCATACCTGTTCTGCATACGTAAATGATGGAAATTTATCAATAGCAACAATTTCACCATCAATAAGTACAATAACGCCAATTAAATTTTTTGGTCTTTCAAAATGAGCAATAAACTGTTCAAGTTTTTTATCGTACTTATCAAAATACTTATCAAGATAATTACCCGTATTTGAATTAGTATCATTACCCAATTTATTAATTGCAGGATAAATTCTTGGATATCCACCACTTTTACCAATACTATCAAATAACATTTCACGCATTGTTACAGGAATCATTCTAAATTCAGAAGTATTTTTAAAATGTCCACCTTGACTACCTTGAACACAACCAGCATCATGATAAGTAGTATTTCCATAAGATTCAACATAACCCGCTTTAATCATACCATGATTTTGAGCAACTTGTTTGGTCATAACAGCCATTTGTGTTGGTATAATAATTTCTTTATCATTACTATTCACAAAACTCATTTGACCATAACTTGAATTACTTGATTTGATTGATGTTAAAGGATTTCCAAATCGATTATCTAATGAATATTCATTATCCGTTGTTAAACAAACAATTTGCATATTCATAATAGATTGAACGATGATATTACCATCCATATCTTTTAATGGACGACAACCCTTTAATAATTCTGAAAATTCTCTTGTATTCATAGTATAATTTTTTTTAGTTATTAACATTAATTTTATTAATACGACTTAAATTAGATTCTTCAAGCATAAGAACTTGATTTTCCAACCAACGCTTAGTGTCAATTTCAAGTAATCTTGCTGAAATTTGTGGTTGAATTGCAATTGGGTTATTAACTGCCATTGTAATAACATTATCACCAATTTTTCTAACATTAGAATCCATTTCAGCACTTGTTATTGGGGAAATTTGAAATATTGGAATATCAATACCTGTTTCAATTTTCCAAACATCAATAATTTCATTCAATAACCCATCATAAATATTTTCATATCCATCGGTTAATATAAAAATAGCATCATATTGTAAATTAGATGTTTCATTCTTTTTTAATAGTTCAATAAATGAACTACCCAAATCAGTAAAAATATCCTTAGTTTTTACAACAACATGATTTGTTACTGATTTTGACAATACTTTAGCAGTAAAATCAACAATTGCTCTTGGAGTATTTTTTGATTCAATTTTATTACCTGTCATTGAAATACTATCATCTTGAATAATACCAATATTTGTGTAATAAAAATCCTTTATTTTTCTTTTATTAGCAAGATTATCAATTGCATTTGTTAATTCTAAACTAAAACCATTTTCATATCCTGTTTTATATAATGCAAGAAAATCAGTTGCCTTATTTAAATCAACAGTTTTATCTACACCCAATTTAACATTAGATTTTGTTTGACGAACTTGTTGATTAATTGATGTAACTTCCACATTTTTACGAATTAACGCTTTAGTAGATTCTCTTTGTTCTTTATTAGACCATAAAACATGATATTGTGGATGTTTAATATCAGAAATCAAACCAATTAATACTTCTTCTGGTATTTTCTTTATATCACTAATATCAATTTTTGCTTTTTGATATTCACTAATTAATGGAAAATCATTAACATCACTATACAAATCAACATCTTGTTTTTTCTTGAAAATAAAAAACAATAATTTTATGGCTTTAATCAAATCACCATTATAATACTTTAAAACTAAACTATTTAAAATACCATGTTCTTTTGGTGTTAGTATAATTTGATTATTATCAGTTAAAAGTAGTTTATTTCCAATTGATAATAAAATAGATATCATTTTTTCACCATATACATGTTTAAAAATTTTAGCAATTTTATTACGATATTTTAAACAATAAAATTCAAGATTTTCCTGCCCCCAAATAAAACCTAAAACAAATTTTCTTGACCTTTCATTATTAATTTTATTAATTTTCAAATCTTGAAATAATCTAAAGACATATGTTATATGCAAGGCTAAGACCGTGCACTTAATCAACATTTGTGGGTTCATCCGTAAAAGAAAAAAGCCCACGCTCTTTTGCTTTTTCAAGGCAATTAGGGTTAATATCACAACCAATAAAGTTCCGTTTCAAATCCTTACAAACTTCTGCTGTTGTAAAACTCCCAGAGTAAAAGTCAGCAACTACATCACCTTCATTAGAACTTGCCAAAACACACCGTTCAATTATCTTCCTATGCTTTTCGGTTGGATAGTCTGTTGCTTTTTTTACTTTCAATCCACTTGGTATATCATCCCAAACATTTGTAGGTATAGTGCCTAATGCTAATTTTTCAGCAGTTATGTTTGGTCTATCTTGTTTTTTGCTAATAACAGAACGGTATGGTATTCGTATGTCTTTATCATTAAAAACAAAATCATCAGACTTCGTGTAAACAATTATGTAATCGTGTTTTTTTGCAAATTCTCGTTTACCCCTACCGCCTATGTTGAACTTCACTACAATCTGATTTCTGAAATTTTCATAACCAAAAATATCATCCATCATTACCCTAATCCAATGAACAATCCTTAAATCCATCTGCAAATAAATTGTTCCTGTTTCTTTCAAAACCCTGTGCATTTCAATAAGTCGTGGTAAGTAGTGGCTTTCAATCTCACTTCTAATCGGTTTCAAGTCTTGATACTCACCGAAATTTCTACCAGTTCCATAAAGTATATCACAATAAATTAAGTCTATCGTGTTATCTTTAATTTCTGCCATCAATTCTAAATTGTCGCAAATTCTCAAATCTAAAAACCCATCCCCATTTTTTTCTTTTACTATCATTCGTTCATTTAATTAAGTTTGTACTAAATTATCCGCCCAGCATATAACAAGTTGTATATGTCAGTTTTGCCAATTGGCTTTTGTGCTTTTAATGAGAGTATGTGTGTGGCAAAACCGAACACATACAACCATCCGGTATTCCATTATCAATATTTAAATTATTCAAAGCAATTAAAATTGCTTTATCAGATAAACCATTATCATACCAATCAATTGGGCTTATAATATTACAAGCACCACCCCTTGAAGTATTTTTAAATTCATTTAATAATACTTCAGAAATAAATTTTCCTGTAACACCTTTCTGACATGCAATTAAAAGTGGCAATTCTTTTGAAATCTTATACATTTTATTAATTTCTTTTCGAATTGCAACAATCTGTTCATCCCTACTATGATAATAAGTCGCACTACTCTTACTACCAGATGCAACAGTAAGACCATCAATTAAAGTTTGTTTAATAGTTCCCAACATTTTTTGGGTTAAAACTAAATTTTCCATAATTAAACCAATTTAAAATTATAATATATTTTACGAATGTATTTAAAAAATGTTACAAAAAAAGCAAAAAAAAAGAAGTAACTTGGTTATATTTTTTTGTAAATATATTTGCACATATTACTGAAAATACATCCAGTTCTTCTTCTATAAAAAAGGGAATAGTTTAGAAATATTTTCTTTTTTTGCAAGTTTAAACTACTTGTGCCTAAACCAATTCGGCTAATTATCCATTATGGTAGGATAATATCGGATTCGAACCGATATTTACTGTAAACATTTCTAGTTTTCCCAAACTGCGGGGAGTGTAGGACTCGAACCTACAAATCATTGTATCCAAAACAATTGCATTTTCCTAACTGTAAATACTATTAGTTCTTATATCAAATAAGTAATTGTATAATATTTTTTGTATTAATTTTGCTAACTCCCCATTTATATAAAGAACGTTTTTTTGTAGCGGTGATGGGAATCGAACCCATTTAAACCCAATAGGGACTCCGTGCTTATGAGGCAGGCGAGATACCATTTCTCCACACCGCAATTTCAAAAAACAGAAAATTTGTTTGTTATTTTTTTACAATGTTGGAATCGAACCAACAATATTTCATATTGTGAATGAACACTCTATCCATTGAGTTAATTGTACTGTATTAACAACCAGTTTCTGTTTACATATCTTAAAAGAACATATCTTCAATAATCACTGCAAAGATAAATAAAAAAAATTAAAATGCAAATTTTTAGAAAAATATTATTTGTAGATATAAATACGATAATTTTTATAAAATGTTACAAAATTTAATAAAATTTTCATTCTTTTTTTATAACATCTTGATTTTTACGTAATTTTTCTAATAATGATTCTATTTCATCATCATTATTATCAAAATAAATTTTATTATCTACCTTTAAATTATTAGAATTCGATTCTAAATTTAAGTTATTTTCTATTTCTTTTTCATCCAAATTATTTACATCATCTTTATTTTCATTCGTTTCTTCCCTGTTTTTTAACAATAAATCATTAATTCTATCAGATTCTTCTTTTTCTTTTAGATTATTTGTAGTGCAAATTGCTTCATGTATTTTCATTGTTGATGATTTTTCTTCTAACATTTTACTAGCCTTTTCATCAAAAGTTTCTTTATCTTTTTCATTATAATGTTTTAAATTTTTATATGTTTTTGAATATTTATATCTACTATCTTCAATTACAATTTGCATTGTGTCGTTATTAAAAATACAATCTTCAAATCTTTGACCATCTTGTGCAAATCTTGCTTTAATAATAAAAATATTTGCTAAATGCGCTTCTTTTTGTTCATCAGTTTTAGCGACACTCATAAAAAAATGTGATTTTTGAATTCTTTTTATATTACCACCTGATTGATGTGGTTCTATAAATTCTGCACCAAAACCAGAACGATTACTTTGAATAGCAGACCAAGCAGGAATATCTAAATCACCAGCAAGTGATTCAAATCCCTTTACAATTATTAATTCTGCATCATTTCTATCGTATGCTTTTTTGTGTGGTTCTAAACAATCAAGATAATCAAGAACCAATAAATCAAATTTAAAACCATATTTTTTTTCATAACCAATCATCCAATTTCGAATATCTAATATTGTTGTATTATCTTGACTAAATCTTTTAATAACTAACTTGCCCTTACCTTTTAATTGTTTTACTTTTTCATATACAACATTACTAACTCTTTCGTTTTCATCTTCATCATCCAATTTACTCAATGCTGATTTAGCCCATATTGTATAATGTTTACGTTTTATTTGGTCTTTAGTATCTTCAAATATTATTTGTGCTACGTTTTTTTCATTTTCATATGCAGTGTTTGCAATAACAGTTAATAAGGTTGTTTTTCCAACACCCGATGGAGATAAAATTAAACCAATTTCACCCCTACCCAAACCACCACCACTTAATGCATCAATTACACCAACACCAGTTGGTATTGTTTTTCTAAATTCTTTTCTTAATGCAATATCAATTCCTTCAATAACTTCTTCAGAATCATCTTCAGAATCAATCAACGATATTGTTCTTATTTTTTCTTCAATTAAACCAACAACATATTTATTTTTAATATCACCCGTTTTTACATTTTCATGAATATAATCTGATAATTTACGATATTCTTGTTGTTTAATAAAAATGTTTGTACTTTTTCTAATAACATCCCCATCATACAACATTTGCTTATTAATAATCCTTTCATTCCATAATTCAAGACGTTTAATTATAGAAAACAACGATTCTTCTTCTATTGAATTATTTGGTGTTTTATATGTATTTATTGCTTGATAAATGCTTTTATTCTGAAGATTAGGAACTTTTTCAAATTCTTTATAAAATTCTAAAATTATTATAAACAATCTTTTTAAAATTGGGTCATCAAAATATTCAATTTCTAAATTAAGAATTGTTTTTTCTGCAAATTCTGGTTCAACCAATAATTGCCACATTAATTTTTGTTGAAATTCATATCCCAAATATGCTGTAAATGTATTTTCTACAACACCATCCATTTTTTATATAAAATTATTGTTAATAAGAATATTGCATATTTATAATATCACACATTTTCATTTTTTCGAAAATCTGATTTGTAATATCAACAACACATTCAACAATATCAACAGACCATCGAACATCAGGATTAAATCTATCAACATAAAATAATCTTTCTACAATTGGATTGTCATTAACATATAACCCAATTTTACATTCAACACCTTTTATGATTTTATCTTCAATATGTAAAATGATTGGTTTTGGTTGATATTTTAATTCTTCTCTTTGTTTTTTAGGAAAAGAATTAATTATATGATTATTATAATTTAAAAAATCATAATGTGTTAAATTTTCTGAATTAATACTATCCTTACCTACATAATATATATGACTATATTGTTGTTTGGATAATAGTTTTTGTAATCTTGTTATTATTTTTGGTAAAATATCTCTAATATCCACTGAATATCTAACATACGGACTAAAAACATTTCCATCAAAAATTTTTTCACATAAAATTATATCACCCTGTGATAAAGAAAATTTAAAAATATTAACATCTTTTTCTTCCATTTTCGTATAATTTAAAAAGTTTTATTGTATAAAAATATATTATATTTTAATAATAAACAAAAAAAATATTATTTTTTATAATATTCAGTTAATAATTTTTTTTCATTCATAATTACAGTATAAAACGGTTCAACGTAATTAGGAAAAGTGCTACCATAAACACTTAAAAAATCATCTTCAATCATCATATTATACAAATTTTTACTCCCCCTATTTTCTGGAGATAATGGTACTTCTAATTGTAATAATTCTTCCTTTGCTTTTTCATTAAGTATTGGATTTTTTAAATTAACTAATTTATAATTTGTTTTTAATCTATTCACATTGTTCAATAAATTATCCAATGCCTTTATTGGTTTTTTATTTTCTTTTAATCTATTTTCATTAAATTCTTTTGCTTTAATACAAATTTCACGAACAGTCAATTTTTTAAATTTTAATTCTGGAAAATATTTCAATAAACTTTTTTCACCCAATCCATCAATACCTTTTATATTATCTGAAGCATCGCCACAAATTATTTTATAAACTAAAGCATTTGTATAATGATGACTAAAGTGCATAATATAATTAATTTTATTTATTGGTTGTTCTTTATTTGGAAATAAAATTAAAATATTTAAATCTAATAATTGAAGAAAATCTTTGTCATTTGAATATAATAAAATTTCTTCTTTATCATGATATTCAATACAATATTTTGCAATTAAATCATCACCTTCTATTTCGTCAACTTCTATTTGTCTTAAAAATAATTCTTCTGCATATGCTTGTATTCTTTTTTTCTGTTTTAATATTGATTCTTCTTTTTCTTTTTCTTTTTTTATTTCAACATCACTCATTTCAATTTTACGATACCATTCTTTGTTTTTTCTATTCGATTTGTAATTACTATCAATTCTATGTCTATATATTCCACTATTTTCACCATCCCAAACTAAAACAACTTTATTAATTTTATGTGTTTTTATTAATTTACGAACAGTTGTTAAAAATTGATATAATCCACCAATATGTCCAAATTTCACGGTGTAAGTATCTCTTGCACCGTGAAATGAACGTTGTAATAAGTATGATGAATCAACCAATAATGTCCTAATCTTCATCTTCAAAATCCATATGTTCTACAATATCATCTTCAAATGATATTTTTCCTTCCCCATCAATGTTCTTTGTTGAAAGAACTAAATCATTTTCATTAATAGAATCATCACCAAAAAGATTTCTAAAATAAAGAATATGTTTTTTCTTGAAATCAGGAATATCATCAGGATGTACAAAACCCAATGGTGTTGAAACAATTCTACCTTGCATTGATATACCACCCAACGGACCGTCAATATGGTTTTTTGCAACACCAATTTTTGTATCAATACCATATGAAACAACACGTTTTTTACTCTCAGCAACTGCTGCTTTAGTTCCATGTGTAATAATTCCACCAAAATGATATATTAACCTAGAACCTAAATACCAAGTTTCACCACCTTTATGTTTTACCACACCTTTATTCATATTATCAATCCAAATTTTTTGAACTGCTGCTACAGTATTTGTATATTTTCTATTACCCTTTCTACTACTTGGTATTATATTATTTAACAAATACATAAAAGATTTTTCATATGCACCAGCATTCCACATATTGTTTTGTGTATCGTCTTTTTCTGCTGCATCAATTGTTTTTATACAATTTAATGTACCAATAGAATCAATTGCAAATAATAAATCGTATGGTAATTCACCAGATTCTTGCATGTCTAAAAAATAATAAAAACATTTTGCTAAATCTTCAATTGATGCTTCATTTCTATTTTTATTTTGTTTTTTTCCAAATTCAGTCAAAAGATAATCATTATCCACTCTTATATAATTATCAAAATCAAAACCCAACTCACTTAATCGATAATTACCTTTACCCATATTATTTTCTGTATCTATTAGAATAGGTAAAATTCCCATTTTTTGAGATTCAACTAATGTTTCACAAATTGCTGTTGACTTTCCTGTATTTGTATGTCCACGAAATAAATTAACATAACCCTTTGCTACACCAGGAAGACCTGTTGCTTTTTTAAAACCTGAAGATAAAGTAATCCATTCTAATGGTTTATTGGGTACATCTTCAACATTTGCCTTTTTCTTAAAGTTCTCTAAAGAAAATGTTTTTTTGGGTGTTGGTTTTCTTTTATTTCCTTGAATACCATCACTATCTAAATTTAAAGAATCGTTTTTCATTATATATAAATTTTATTAAAATTAAATAAAAAAAAATCCAATTGGTATTTTAATCAACACCAATTGGATTTAAAAATAAATTAAAATGGTAAATCATCATAATCATCAGAATCCATATCATAATCAGAAAAATCACTTATTTCTGAATCATCATTTGAATCATTCTCATTCAAATCATCTTCATTTTCCATAACATCACTACCTAAATCAGTAGCATCATCATCATATGTTCCAACATCAGATTCGGTTATATTGCTTATTGTTACACGTGGATATTCAACATCCTCTAAATCAGAAGCATATTCAAAATTATCATCTTCAGTTGAATCTAAATTCATTTTACGTGTATTTGCTAATTCTTCCAAATCAGGTCTATTTGGAAATACCCAACGTTTATTTTTTGCATCAGTATCATCCCAATATGGATTAGTACCACTTACAACCATTTCTAAAAATTCAAATGGTGTTATATTTGGTGCTTTCTTTGGTAAGAAAACATCTCTCCAACTAATATCATCATCAAGCCATTGTTTCATCACAAGAGGGTCTTGTGATAATTTAGATTTTCCTCTTGCTGTAATTGCTGATATTGCCTTATAAACACGACCATTAAATTCACTATCAGTCATTATAATATTTAAATCAGTTCCATTATATGGGTCTGAAAAATCTGCTTGATTCATCATCATATAATCTTCTAAAATTGGAAGTAGTTTATCAAGAGTTCCTTGATTTTTATAATTGTGTTTAAATCTCCAAAATTTAACACCATCCTTTTCAGCACCTTTATCAATACCACGAATTATATAAAATTTCTTTGCTTCCCATTTAATGGCTTCTTTATATATTTCATCGTTTTTTGCCTTTATTCTTTTTTGAACATCATTCATTTCCTCTTTCTTAACACCAATTAATGATGGGTCTTGTTGTGATAATAGTTTTTTATACTTTGCACATAGAGGACATGGTGCTGGAACTAAAATTGGATTATTGTTTTGGTCTAACATAGGTTTACCATCACTACCAATTTTTGGAACTCTAGGGTCATTGTGTGCAGGACAATAAAGAATTGTACCATGCTTTTTTACACCACCCGCAATGTTTGTAGTAACAACATGAAAATAGGCTTCTTCAATATGTTTTCTACCTTGTTTTGGTGGTAATATTCTAAACGTTTCTTTCGTATTTCTAGGCACAAAATACTTAGCAAGAATATTTTCACGGGATGATGTTTTTTTGTTTGCTTGTGATTGTTTTTTTTGATAGTCAGCAAACATTTTTTTCAGTTGTGATAAATCACCACCTTGTGGTGATTTTCCTTCAGTTACATTACTCATAATTTCAGTTTTTTAAGTTACAGTTATTATTTTTACAATTAAAATTAAATTACAATACAAATATATTTCAGTTTTTTCAAATATACAAATAAATTCAACTAATAATTAAAAAAATCCATCATTTACTATTTCAAACGATAATGGTTGTTTTATATCAAAATATTCGCCCGATTTTAACTTAATTTGAATATAATAAACTTGTGGTATTAACCACGATGTATCTAAATTAAAATAATATCCAAATTTGGTTCTATTTACACTAGTAAATGGTATTACATCAATTTCATATCCATCACTAATTTTTATATATACTCTATATTCAATATTTAATGGAATAAAATTGTTTTGGTTTGTATACAATTCTTTAACCGATATTTTTATTTTCCTTATATCACCAGATTTTATTTGTTCAGATTCTTTAATTCCCCAAAAATTAAAATGATAATTTTCTAAATTTAGTTGTGATTCTTCATTAATTATAAAATATTTTTCTGGTGATATCAAATAAAATTTACTATAATAATTACTTTCAACTCCATTCATTGTTAAATTCCATTCATCTACAAATAAAACACTATCAGGATATTCATTTGAATTTATTTTATATTCAACAAAATAAATTCCATTACCAACATTCGTAATTGAATCACCACTAATGGTTTCAATAAAATTATTATTATTATCATATATATTTACATGATTAACAATAATTTCATTATTATTTAAAATACTAATAGAATTTGTATATAAATATAATCTATTTTTTTTATCTAAATAAAAATAATTTCTATCATCTAATATGATATCATCATAAATTGTTTCAACATACGGTTCATACCACGTGTTTGTTTTATTTGTATGAAAAGCAACTGCATGTCTAAAATCTGTTTCCAAAGATTCATATAAGTCTAAAAACTTAATCCCTAAACCAAAAGAATCACCACTAAAAACAGTATTACCACTATATTCATTTTCAAATAATCTTTGGTTTACATAATCAGTAATATCAATTTCAATATTTTCATTACCCTTTTCAAATCTTTGATTTCCAATAATTTCAGTATTACCAGTTGAATAAACACCATCTACATTCCAAAATAAATTTGTTTTTCTATTAAACCAATTGGATGCATGTTTTGATGATTTATCAGCAAATGTATCATCATATAATAAATCATAACCATTTCCTTCATCCCAATCTTCAGAAAGATTAAAAACTTCCAATTCAAAACTACTTGCTCTTTCAATCATTTCCGAATATGATTTTTTTCCAACATATTTTAAATCCCTACCAATTGTATTTGTCATGTGTAAAATATGTTTTTTAATATTGTTTTGAATAATAATACCCCTTTCTATTCTTTTTCTTAATAAAGAAAAATCAATATCAAAAATATATCTACTAACACAACCATCATAAGTACCATATGATATTTCGGTAACAGGATTTTGAGAATTATTTGTTGTATTATTTGTTATTAAAGTATTTGACTTTTTAAAATAACTTCTAATTCTACTCATAATGATAAATTTATTCTAATATAAATAGTAATATTTTCAACAACAACAAAAAAAGACTACAATAAGTAGTCCTTTTTCAAAAAAGAAATATTATTTAAATTTATTTTTCTCTATATTTTTTCCATAATTCAAAAAATTCTTCTTTTTCATCATCCCTTAAACTATTAAAATCTTTCTTTTCATATTCCTGATATTTTTTTATTTCATCATCATTATTATCAGAACTTTGACCACCCACAACCGATTTTGCATTATCAGAACCAACAATTTCTTCAGTTAAATCACCAACATTTATTGGCTTATAACCCAACAATTCATCTACCAATTCCTTTTCATTATCATATTCACTTGCTTCCTTACTTGCATTAAATTGTGCGCTTATTTCTGGGTCTTCTTTAACAGTATAATATTTAGGGTCTTCAGTTAAATGGTCTAATGCTATTTCCAATGCAATCATAGGGTCATTAGTATGTTCCATTTCAACCTTCATTCCCAATTTAATTTGTTCTGGGTCAAATTCCAATGGTGACTTATCATCACCAAGACCACCTTCAATTTGGTCACCGATTTCATCCCTTTTTTTTGCAAGATTTTCAATATCTAAATTATTTTTTTCAGTTGTTTCAATTTCTTCTTCTGATTCAATAATAAAACCACCATCAGTTTCTGAAAACCTCATAATTCTTTTCATGTTAGTATCTTTCAATGAAAATAGATATATTCTAAATCTTGTATATGGTTTTTTTGTATTCATATCAAAAGGCATTATAAAAGGTTTACCTTCTCTTGCTAAAACACCTATTTGAAATGTACCTTCTATTCCATTTACTTCAACAACATCACCAATATTAAGATTTTCATTATCTTCAGCATTCTTAATGACATCATCTTCAGATTCATTCATACTTCTTATATGTTCTTTAAATAATACAACGACTAAATCTCTTATCAAATTATGATATTTTTCTTTTGGTATTTTGAATTTATTAATACCATATTTATTAGTGATTATATTATCTGCTCTTTTTATTAAAAACGTTTTAAATTCATCACTAGTTGAATTAAAATACTTCCATTCAATATAATCAACATTTGTGTTTTTTAATTTATTTTCACTTAAATAATTATCAGCCCATGATGGATATACACGTGTTTTATTTTTAGCCATTCTCATTCCTTTTTTTCTTTTTTCGGGTTCTTTATTTAAATTAGAAATTCTATTTACTTCTCTTTCAACTTCAGATTTTGACGGAAAATAATTTGGATTTTTTTGTGTTTTATTTTTCATCATTAAATTATCAAATGCTTTATTATATAATTCATCATCTTCTGATGAACTTTCCATATTTTCATAATCTAAATTAGATATGTTTTCATCATCATAATCATTTTCTAAATCTTTATACTTCATTGCATCCTTATCACTATATTTATTTACTAAATTGGAATCATCATCAAAATCAATATCATTATTTAAATTATTTCCAAAATTATCATCATAATCTAATCCATCATCCAAATCTTCATCATCTAAATCATCATAATTAAAATCATCATCAAAATCATCATTATTTTCAGTAACATATGAATTTAATTCGGGTGAGTTTACTCTAAGATTCGGATTTGTTGGTTTTTCATCAACATAGGATTTATGATTTTGTAATTCTTCTGTACTTCTTTTATATGGAATATTATCAATTAATTTAATAACTTCATCCAAATCATCAACCTTTGATTTCATATCATCTTCAAAATTAATATAATTAGAAATAAAATCAATAATTTCTGTATTATAATCATCATTAAATTCTTTTAGTGTGTTTTCATCAATGTTTAATGAATCACCATCATTGCCCATAAAAAAATTAATTAATTTTGAATCTTCAATTTCAATTACACCATCAGTTTCCCTTTCAATAAATTCACTTTTGAAAACAAAATTAATTTCTCTATTATTTTCACCTAAACAATCAATTGTTGTATAACATTCATTTGATTCAATATCATTTGTTATTCTTTTAATTTCAATTTCATCATTAAGTAGTTGATTGAATACTATTTTTAAATTTTCTATTGGATTATTTATTATATTTTCCTCATTTAAAGTAATTTTATTTACTCTTTGAAGCATTTCAAATAATCTTTCTTTACTACCAATTGGACTAAAAACTCTCATAATTATTCAAATATTATAGGATTATTTTTACCATATTCTCTCATAAAAACTGCTGCTAATGCATTGGCTTCATTTTCAATATCACTACCATCATCATTTGAATTAACATCTAATTTATTTTCTAAATTCTGTTTATGATGGACTATTTCATGTGCTAATGTTCTTAAAACATCTGCCAAATTTCTATTTACCATTACAACAACAATTTCTTTTAAATCTGGTGTATATTTACCAAATGATTTCATTTTTTTTGCTGCAAAATCATCATTAGATATTTTTATATTTGGTAAATTATCCATAATATCCAATTTATTTCCAACAAAATTCACAAAATCATTAAGGATTTTCATTTTTTTTTCTGGTGATAATTTAGATTCATTAATATAATTAACTTTTTTAAATAAATCAAAAAATCTTTCTTTACTATGTTGATTTCCTTTTAACACCATCACTAATCAATTTCAGTAAAACTATTTTTTATATCAATTCTTGATTTTTGTGGTAAATCATCAAAATCTGCAATAAAAGTACCATCAGGTAATTCTCTAACACCATTTTCCATATTATCACCAGTATTATATTTATTATTAAACCAATTATTACTCCACATATCGTTTAAATTAAAATAATATGGATAACTAACATTTTTTCTTGATGTTAATTTTTCAACGGTTGATGGTTCACGAACTTCTTCCACATCAGAATTTAAAACATCCAATTTTGAATTTAACGATTGAACCATATTGTTAAGATTTTCCAATTCACTATGAATAGTTTTCATGGCTTCAATATTATGTCTAATAATATCATTTTGAATATTATCAACATTTTCTTGAGGTTCATTTACAGGTTCATTATTTAATTCATTATTTGGATTTTCATTGGGATTTTCTGCATCAAATGAAGGTATTGGCGTTTCTGCTGGAACTCCACCAGTATCATCCTCTTGTTTTTCAGGATTATTAATTTTTGGTTTTTTTTCTAAATTATCATCATTTACAACATCATCCGCTTCATTAGTATTTGGAATTTCGTCAAATTCATCTAAATTACTAATTGGTATATATCTAGCAGATTCGTTAATTTTATAATCTACAACATATTTTATTCTATCCAAATGCTTATCTATTGGATTTAAACTAATATTTTTTTTCATATGAATGTTATTAATAAACCTCTCTTAGTAATTGTTTACCATTTTCTGCAATAATGATTTTATCAAGACGTTCAATAATAGAATTATCACTTTTTTTTATAACCCTTTTATTAAATTCTTTATTTTGGGTTTCTTGATTTTCATTATCAATAAAATCGTCAATTACTTTATCAATTTTATTTTCCATAGCATTTATAATTTATTTATTATAAATACTACTTAACATTCATTTTGATAATATTGTAACTATATATCTTTTTAATTTGGTAAAATCAGGAAGTAGTTTTTTATATTTATTATAAATTTCACCATCAACATCATAATAACCATACTTATAACATCTATTAGAAATAGAAGTATTTAATAATTCAACATCAAATTGAAAAAACTTATAAATATTTAAATTAATACCCCATATTTTATTATCAAATAATACATAAATTATTTCATCTTTATACTGATAAAACAAATCTATTGTTTTTGGTAATACATCCATTAAATCTTCAACATTTCTTAAATGGAAAAAAACAGGGTCTAAATCAACATACATATATTTTGGTGAAAAATAAAATTCTGGTAATAAATTTATAAATTTCTCAATACCTTTAATGTGTGATGATTTATTCTCATTAAAAGAAAATTCCCAATACAGTTCATTGGTTATTATTTTCTTTTTTAGAATATCGGCATTTTGTATAATTTCATTATCTTGATTTGTTGATTTCATAAAATTCCATCCAACGTATAATGTTGGTAAAGATTTATCAATAATTGAATATTCAATTGGTTCTTTTATGTAGTTAACATAATCAACCATAATATGATTTACCAATTCATCTTCATAAATAATATTACCAATCTTTACCATTTTTTTAAATAATTTAAATATTTTAAATATTCACTAATTCCATATTCTAAACTCTTAAATTTAATAGAATAACCAATTTCTTTTAATTTATCAATTTTTGCTTCTGTAAAATTTTGATATTTATCTGATATACTATCTGGAATATCAATATACTTAATATTAGGTGGTATTCCTAAATTGTGAAAAATAATATTAGCAATATCATTAAACGACCTTGCAATTCCTGTTCCAACATTATAAATACCTGATTTTGGTAATCTATTTATTAAAAATATTATAACATTTACAACATCATCAATATGAATAAAATCTCTTTTCTGTTCACCATCCAAAATATTAAATGTGTTTGATTTAAATAATTTTACATACCCATTATCAATAATTTGATTATATATTTGATATATCATTGAAGACATTCTAAGTTTATATTCTTCAAATTTACCATACACATTAAAAAACTTCAAACCATACCAATTCTTAGGTGATTTATGTTCTAATTGTGACCATAAATCAAAATTATGTTTTGACCAACCATATAAATTCAATGGTTTTAATTTCCAAATATCCGATTTATCATCAAAACCATAACTACCATCACCATACGTTGCAGCAGAACTAGCATAAATTAATGTTATATCATATTTAGAACATAGTTTCCAAATAAACATAGACATACCTAAATTATATTCATAAAAAAGTTCACTATTTTCTAATGTAGTATCTGTAATTGCACCCAAATGAATAATAGTTTTAATACTACTAGCATTATTTGTTAACCAAATATAAATATCATTTAAACTTTCTCTTTTAGTATCAAGAATTTTAATTGGTAATTTATTATTCGTTATAGAAAATTCAAACACTAAATTTCTACCAATAAAACCATCACCACCAGTAATTACAATCATAATTTCTTTATTTTATTAATAATATCGGTTGTTGATTTTCCGTTTGTTTTTGGATAATAAACAACACCATATTTTGAATACTCAGAACCAATAACTGTTTTATTTTTATATTCATCACCAACAACCATACAATCAATTTTTAAGTTCTTTATATAATTTTTTAATTCATCATCCGTATTAAATATAGCAACAACATCAACCATATTTAAACTTGACATTATTTTAACTCTTGTTTCTAAATCATTTATTGGACGATTATCCCCTTTTAATTCTTTTATACGTTCATCACTATCTAAACCAACAAATAGTTTATTTAATTTATTTTGTTTCTTTTTAGTAACACCATATCTTTTTGCAAACCACAATAAATCAATATGACCACTATGAAGAATATCAAAACAACCATTTACCCAAACTCTCATAATTCATCAATTTTTATTGCCTTATCATCTATTAATAAATCAAAGGCTGGTTTATTATTCATTATTAATTCATTATATTTACAACCCCAATCAGATAGTTGTTTTTTTGTTAAATTAGTCCAATCTAAACCACTTTTCATACCCCTTCCTGTCCAATATATTATTATATTACCATCATCATATAGTTTATTTACCTTTTTGATGTTTTCAAAATTTGGTATTGAATTAACATAATCATTTCCATTCGTATAACATATTGTATTATCAATATCTACATAAATTATCATGATTGACTATCACCCTTTCTTATTCTATAACTATCAAAATCAAAATGTTGTGTTGATATTTCAATAATTTCACTATCTTCCAATGCTATTATTTGATGTGGGTCACCCTGTTCAATATGAATAACATCACCAATATTAAGTTCTCTTGAATATTCAGTAGCATCATTAGTATCAATATAATTTAATATTAATTTTCCTTTATTTACATAAAAGGTTTCTTCTTTTTTTAAATGGTAATGCATACTAAATTTAGAACCAGATTTAAATTGAAGTATTTTACCACAATAATTTTCATCATTATGTAGTATTATTTCACGACCCCATTTTTTCTCAACAATAGATTCAAAATCCAAATCATTTATGTTTAAAATTTTTATCATATATTACTTTTATTTATAACACCAACACCTTTTTGGGAAACAACCCAAGAAGCACATTTATTTGCAAAATTAATTGCTTTTGGAATATTTCCAAATTCTAAATAATTTGCCACAAAACCTGCAAAAAAAGTATCACCAGCACCCGCTAAATTAATAATAGCATATTGTTGTTCAACATGATATAAAACATCATTATGTCTAGCACCTTCATCCCCCAAGGTAATAATTAATTCACCCTTAAAATCATCAATTAAATACTTTGAATTATTATTAAACTCATTTTCATTAACTTTTATGAATTCTATACCATCTGCCCATTTTCCAAACTTTTTTTTGCTATCTAAAAAAACTAATTTGTGTTTATTTGTTATATTTGTTATAGTATTTTCAGTAAGAAAACCTTTATCATAATCTGAAATTACAATAGCATCATAATCATTAAAATTAATATTAACTAAATATTCTTCTGCTTTTTCAACAATCCTATCATAACCATCAACCCTAAGTAACATTTGATTTGTTTTTTTATCAACAAATCTTAATTTATGTGGTTTTACCATAGTATTTGTAATTATATCACACGAAATACCTAAACCTTCTAAATTATTTTTAACATTACTTGCCATACCACTAGATTGAACACCATACAAACTCTTAAAAATAGGCACTGGTGCTTCAGGACTAATTCTTTCACAAACACCATATTGAAATTCATCAATACAACTATCACCAATAACTAATACTTTATCCATAATATTATTTTTTTACATAATAAATATAGTTTAACAAACCCAAATATATGTTGGTGTTGCATTAAATCTTCTTGTGGGTGTTTTATATCCCAAAGGTTTTAAAAAATCATCAATTTCTTTAAATTCTTCACTTGTTGCTGCTTCACAAATAATAACAGGTAATTTGTTTTTTATTAAATTTATACCACCATCAAGTATTTTTCTTTCAGCACCTTCAGTATCTATTTTAATCAACACAACATTTTCATTTAATGAAATTTCATCATCCAATGTATTTGAAATTATAAATAATAAATTGTCATTGTTTTTATTTTTTTCAATTACTTTCGATATTCCAGTATTTTGATATGTTTCATATTTAATTAAATTTAATTCATCTTTTTTGTTCCATAAAGCAATATTTCTTAAAACATATTGTTTTTTTGAATTTTTTGATAAATTCTCATTTAAAATGTTAAAACAAAAATTTTCTGGTTCAAATATATATAATTTTGTTGAATTACAATGATTGGCAAAAAATAATGAATGATTTCCTATATTACCACCAACATCAACATAAACACCATTTAAATTTAAATTACTAATATATTCTAATAATTCTTGTTCATACCAAGGTATTTGTTTAAAAATATGTTCATTTTCAACTCCTTTAAATGAATATTGAAAATTATCATATTTAAAATTTTTTATAACAACATTATTTTTCATATTCATTCTTTTTATAATGAAATTATTTTATGAATTTTTCTAACTTCAGGATTCATTAATGATTCATGGTCACCATGATATGCAAAACTTTTAATAGGTGTAAATATTGGCACTTTTAGGTTTACCAATCTTCTTGTAAGTTGTTCTCCAACAAAAGACCCTCGATTTGGAATGGGTTTTAAATTAATTTTATTCATTTTAAATTCTAATAAACTAAGTGTTTTATAATTAGTAAAAAATGCACAATCAGTAAAAAACGATAATTTTATTTTATTATTTAAAATTTTTTCTTCAATACCAACCCAACAAGATTTTCTACCATCATTTATAATATTAAATATATATTCATAATTTCTTAAATTAACACCATATGTTATAATTTTATCAAATTTATAATTTAAAAAATCATTAGGTGTAAAAACATATATATCATAATAATTTTCCTTGCAATATTTAAACATATCATCAAAAGTTTTCCAATAATCACCCTTTCCTCTATGATAATCATTAATAATCACATTCGGGTCATCAATTTTATATGATGATACATCATCAAATATAATATAATCCGCATTTATTGTTTTAATTTCTGAAATTAATTGTTTTAACATTTCTTCTCTTTCATAATTTGAAATTAAAAATAATATTTTTGGATTTAAATTATCAATCAAATCATAGTTTTTTATTTTATTTTCAATTATGTTAATAATATCGTTTTTCGATTCTATTTTTTTATTTTCAACAATATTAGGAAAATTATATTTTGATTCTGATTTTTTATTTTCATATATTTTATCAGAATTTAAATTAATGTTATTTTTTTTATTTAGATTATTTATTACTATATTTTTCTTAGTTATAGTATTATTAATCTTTTTCTTTATTTGTTTTTTTATGTTATATCTCGTTCTTTTCATTTTTAAAAAAATAAAAATCAGATTGTGTATTTTCTCCTTTTAATGGATTATCAATTTTATTAATTAATTTAAAATTATTTGAAATATCATTCATAAAAATTCTATTTTTACAATGTTCAGACAACCAATTATTATTATTATTTGTTGAATATATAATTACATATTTTTTAGAAAAGAAAAATAAATTTTTCATATATTCATAATAATTATTATCTTCTATTAAATGGTAAATAACATCCAAAGATAAAACCACATCAAATTTTTTTGATTTCAATTCATCTAAATTTGTAGTAAAAAAATAATTAGAGCCATTAAATCTTTTTTTATTTTTACTAATTACAAAATCACTAATATCATAACCATAGTATTTTTTTGGTTTTAAATAAGATAATTGATTACCATCACCACATCCCAATTCCAAAACAGTTTCAATATTATAATCAGTGAACTACCCATTTGCTAAAGACAAATGGGCTTCGGACTTCGCAGATAGTTGAGTATTACTACTTCTTACACCATCTCCATCCGTGTTATCGAGCGTCCCACCCGATATTATTTTCAATCCTTCTTTCAGAATGACCTTTGCTGCATTTAAATCACGGTCTAATTTATGTCCATTTTTGCAAGTCCATTCACGAACCGAAAGATTTAAATCTTGATTTATCCATCCACACACATTACAAGTTTTGCTTGAGGGGTAAAAGCGATTGATTTTAACAACTTGTTTATCGTTCCAATCTGCTTTGTACTCCAAGAATCTCACAAATGTACCCCAACTTGCATCTGCAATGTGTTTTGATAATTTTCTATTGCTCATCATTCCCTTTACATTAAGGTCTTCCAAAGCAATTATGTCATAATCAGAAACAAGTTGATGCGATACCTTGTGCAATACATCTTGTCTTGTGTTGGATATTTTCTCGTGTATTTTGGCAACTTTTCGTTTTTGTCTTTCAAACGAATTGCTACCTTTTTGCTTACGAGAAAGATGTTTTTGTGCTTTCGCTAAATCTCTTTCATATTTCTTGGTATATCTGTTATTCTTGAATTTGATGCCGTCAGAAGTAATGGCAAAATCTTTCAAACCTAAATCCACACCACATACAGCACCAGTTTTTTCTTTTGGTTGATATTGTTCTTCGGTTAAAATTGAAACATAGTATCTTCCAGTCGGTGTTTTAGTAAAGGTCATTTTGCCAACATCGCCCCTTATTTCACGGTGAACAATACATTTAATCCCTTCTTTGAATTTAGGTACGTGAATTTTACTACCTTCTAATTTTGTGTGTTGTGGTACGGTGAAACTATTCCTTCTTTTCTTAGACTTAAATCTTGGAAACTTGGCATTGCCACGAAAGAAGTTAAGGAATGCAGTATCCAAAGACCTTAAAGCAAATTGCAGGGTTTGGCTGTTTACTTCTTTAAGCCAAGCAGTTTCCTCTTGCTTTTTTAATTCAGTCAAAGTTTTTGCTTGAACATAATAGTTGTCAGACTTCTTGTTTGCCTGATACTGTTCTTTACGCTCATTCAGAAAGTAATTGTACACGAACCTAACACACCCGAAGTGTTTATCCAGCAACACTTTTTGGTCTTGTGTCGGTCTTAATTCAAAGCGATATGTCCTATATATTGTTTTCACGTTTACAAATATACTATATTTATACTAAATACGCAAGTTTTGTAAAAGTTCCGTCTTTGGGTAAAAACTTTCACAAAAACTTGCTTCGTTATGTCTAAAAAATCACAGTACATTTCTACAAATCGTTCAAAGCATTATCTCAAGTGCCATCTTATTTTTGTCTGCAAGTACCGTAAAAAGTTGCTTGTTGGTCAGTTAAAAGATGATATGCGTTCTATTCTTTTAAACATTACTTCTAATTCAGATTTTGAAATTGAAGTCTTTGAATCTGATTTAGACCACATTCACTTTCTTATTCGCTACATTCCTAGTTTATCCATTACTTCAATAGTTCGTAAGTTAAAACAAGAATCTGCCTATCACATTTGGCGTTCATCTCACAGGTCATTCTTATTTAAACATTTTTGGAAAGAACACACTTTTTGGTCAGATGGTTATTTCGTTTGCTCAATTGGTGAGGCTTCTCCTGATACCATTCGTGAGTATATTCTCAATCAGGGCTAGTCGCTTACATCCCACAAACTAAAGATTTGTGGGTTTTACGCTCCGTTTTATAAAAAATTTATTTATAATATTTGCTTTATATTCGGCATATATTCCATAAGAACCAACACCAGAATTACCACCATGTGTTGCATACCTATCAATCCAATATTTTTTACTTTCAAAAGGCATGTTAATTATATTAAAAATAAATATTTATAAAATCTGTTTGTACCTTATCATTATTTACATATTTATCAAAAACATAATTATCTTCTTTTTTTATTTCTTTATGTTTTAAATATCCTTCTTTATGTGCTAAAACATATCTTGGAATGTTTTTACTTCTTGCAAAAAAACTAACATAAATATCATCCATTGATACATTACTACACCTATCATACCATTCATCCAAATCATCATACCATTCACGTTTAAATAATAATGTTCCACTACCAATAATATCTACTTTAACATCTTCATTCACATTTCCTAAACCTCTATATACTATTCTATTATGATAATATGACCTAATTGGTCTTGGATTTAATATTACCCCATGTAATGATACGTGTCCTTGATATTTTTCACAACCATCAATTAATTTTTTTAAATAATCCGAAGGATAAATTAAATCATCATCAATTAACGCAATATATGGGCTATTACCGTTATTTATATATTTTAATTTTTCATTACTACATTTTTCATTGTTTGTTCTATGTAATTTAATTTTTGAATTTCTCAACTCATTATTAACATATCCCCATTGTTCATCAGTATACAAATTACATGATATAGTAATTTTTTCCGCTTCTGGATTAAGCAATATTGAATTTACTGTATTTACAACATGTCCTTGTCGCCATAAAGATGCAATGTAAATATCTACTTTACTATTCATAATCATTTGGTTTTTTTCCTAAATTTGGAACACCTTGTGTTTTTGTTAACACTTGGTTAATCCATTTCTGTTTTAATTTTTTATTTTCTAATTGTTTAATAGCCCTATAATCACCAAAATTCCAAGACACCCAATCAATTGGTAAATATTTCGAATGAAACATAAAACCAATACCAGATATATTCCCTGCAATAATTTTTCCAAAACCATTATCATCTGGAACTATTCTTCCATTAATGTTTACTCTCCAAAGCAATAATTCATCTTCATTTTCAATATGATTCACTATTATACTTAAAGAATTTTCATTAATAAACATATCATCATCATCTAAATACATAATCCAACCTTCTTTTACATAGTTATGTAAAACATTTATGTGTAAATTCCAAGGTGCAGGATATGATGCCAAATTATCTGGTTTTGGTTGAACTTCTTGTAATTCTAATTTAATATAATCATCACAATAATCACAATCAATATCACTACCAACAATATGATTAATATTTTTATATGTTTGATTTAAAATTGAATCTCTACATATTTTAAAATGTTTAGGTCTATCGTGTGTTCTTGTTATAATATTAATAATTGGATTTTTATTTTCTTTATTTCTTTTAATTTCTCTTTCTTTATTTTCAAAATCGTTTACAAAATTCATCAATCTATTATAATCAACCATAAATCTTTCATTACCACCCAAAATTTTATTTCTACTTATAGATTCATAATGAATTGCAACAGCATCACTAACTGTAATATTTTTTAATCCATCGTATTTACATTTAATATTTAATTCAACATCTTCCAAACATTCAATATAGTTTTCATTAAACCCACCATATTTTAAAAATAAATCTTTTTTAATTAACATAAACCCACCAGTATTTCCCAATGAATCGTAATTAATACCAGTAAAATAATTTTCAGTTTTTCTAATATCTTTATGTGTAAGTCTTAAAATATTATTTTCTTTATACATTAAAATCCCATTATGTTGAATACTACCATCCCCATAATGTAATCTAATACCAATAGTACCAACAGTATCTTTATTTTGATTATAAATTTCAATACATCTACTAAGACTATCATTTAATAATTTTATATCATCATTACAAAATAGTATTAATTCTGTATCATTAGATGTATGATTTTTTACTACATCATTATTTATTTTAGCAAAATTATAATAATTATATTTTATTAATTTAATTTTATTTGAAAGAAATGAATCATATTCCTTAATTACACTTTCATCACTACCCGTATCAGCAATAATTATTTCATAATTATCATAATTAACAACATTATTCCAAGAATAAATATTATTTTTAATATACTTTAAATTATTTTTTGTTGGAATAATTACTGTTACTTTTGGCTCTGTTAATAAATTAACAATTAAATCATTATATTCTGGTAATATTGTTATTGGTAATTCATCATAATATTTTTCCGCTAATTGTTTTCTATTTTCATCCCATTGTTGATTTGTTTCACCAATTGATTTATGTAATATTCTAATATCTGTTGTTACACCAATATCACAACCATCAAGCCAATTTGGAATACAAAATGATAAATCATAAAGATGAAACCCTTTAAATTCTTCATCAAATCTATGTACAATCGTATCGGGATTAAAAGAAATAAAAAGACCATCAACCAAAACAACTGGTGTAATCACACCCTTTTTTTCTTTAGAATATTCACTTGTCCAAATAGAATATCCATCCGTATGGTCAACAATACCAACCATTTTTGTTCTATCTTCCCACCATACACAGGATTCAGGTAAATAGGTACTACCTGCAACACCAATAATATCAAAATTTGTTTGATTAAATTTAAAAAGCAATAATTTACCCCAATCTCTCGTACCTATAATAATATCATTATGACAAACAACAAATATAGAATCCTTTTTATAATGTTCTTTAATCGCTTTATTATAAATTTCAGTAAGACTATACTGATTAAAATTTGAATAGCAAATTACATCATGTTTAACTTTACCAATGGTATTGTTAATATGTTTAATAAATTTCTGATTTTCTTCTTCAGATAAATGGGATGAAAAAACAACAACAATATTATTTTTCATTTATAAAAAATTTAATATTTTGCAATATTAATATAAATAAATTAAATTATCAAATAAATTGTTGCATATGATTTTTTAAAATTAATTCATAATCATAAATTGCCCTCTCTAATGGGAATGGTATTCTAATCAATGCATTATCAGGAATATCAAATTCATTTGTATATTCATTATTGGCATATAATATTAAAAAATCGTAAAAAGGATTATTATAATATTTTTGTGATAATTTATCTAACCTATCACTACCACTACTCCAAAAAATATACTTATCACTAGTATTAACAGGTAAATCAACAAAAGGCATGGGTTCAATTGAACCATCAGGCTTTTTTAATATGGCATATCTATTATAATCTAATTTTGGCATAATAATAAAATTTATGATAAATTATTATTTGTTTTTAATTCGTTATATCTACTTTTCATATTATCAATAATATCCTTTTTTATTTCTTTAAAATATGCTTGTTGTTCCCTTGCAATTCTACTTGCCTTTTTATAAATCCCTGTATTAGTAAAAGTTGAATTGGCATAATAGTTATACGATACAGCATTTTGAAGTGCATCGATAGGTCCTGACAGTGATTGACCACCCAATACATTCATTTGTAATGTAACCTTTGCAATCATTGGTTGCATACCAAATCCTTCAGGATTCATATCCCATGTTGTATCGTTGTAATCAACAGTAACATTATTAATAATTACCTTTGTATAAAAGAAATCACCAACCCTTAAAATACATATTGGTTGCTTACCAAAAACTGAATTTTTTGATGTTAAATTATCTTTATCTTTTATATTTCTATTTCTAACTGAAGAACCTTGTCTAGTACATTGCTGTAAAAACGTTAATCTTTTATGAAAATCCTCTGGTGTTTGAGAATGATACATGGGTTTATAATGATTCGTTTTTATTGATTCAAAATTATCAAAAATCGCTTTATCTTCTTTTGTTCTTTCTGTAAATATATTATCCTTTCTATTTCTTGCTCTATATAATGTTGTATATAAATTTTCTAATTCTTTTTCTAATTCTTTTATTTCTAATTCATATTGATTGTCACTAACAGTACCATCTTCAGATATTGTTTTTCCATTATGAACAAAACTTAATTCAACCCTTCTATCACCTTTTACTTCATTAATATTTTTACCATCTACATCATCACTATAATTAGAACCTTTATTTACTATTTCAATAAAAATATCTTCATCAACAAAATCATTATTAGGAAATAATGCATTTAATCTTTTTAAAATAAAAATTTTTGCTGCTTCAAGTCTTCTTTCAACCAAAATTGTATTATAACCATCTATATTATCACCATGTCTTGATGCATAACCTTCAAGTTTAATACCAATAACCTTTTTATTATTATTATCAACATAAACTTCTTTTAATGTCTTATTCAATAAACAATTTTCATTAATTGCATTATATTGTGATGTATCTGCACTTAAAACATATATATTGTCATTTAATCCTGAACTACCTTCATCACCCTCTATTGTAGAATTTTTATTACTTATTTCATATTTATTATTATATATATAATCAATAACATTTGAAACCCCACCTTCTTTTGGATAATCATTTGGAAAATAAATTGAAGGTAAATTTTCTAAATTTAATCCATCAGCAACTATTTCACCAGAATTAATTAAATTATCTTTTTTTATATTATCTATTTCTTGTTTTATATCTTCAATTCTTTTTGTTAAATCACTAATACTAACACTATCTTCATAATAATCATCACCCCCAAAAGCAAAGAAATTAGCAATTTTCTTTTTATATTCTTCTTCACCCATATAGTTAATTAAATGAGGTGGATGGTCAATAAGGAGAACAAAAGAAAGTGTTGCACTTCTTTCTGAATTCATATATGTATATATTGGTTCATTTCTACCCACCATAACAGTAGAGTCAAATTTTGCTGTTGAAGTTTCATTAAGTTCAATTCCGTATGGTGGAAACCACATAATACGACCGTTGAACGGTCCTACCTCACTTATCGGTATTTGAGAACCATCTTCATCATCAATATAACCAATATTATTTAATTCATCCTTAACAGCAGTAACAGCAAGATTTTCAATGCTAAACATCATGTTTTTATTATCAACATTTCCTTTATCATCTCTAATTGGATGTATTTTTGGCATTACTGAATTATATATTACAGAATCTTTATTATTACCACTCTTATTATATGCTATATTACCATCAAACCTAATTGCCTTTACAAATTTATCATATTTATCCAATGCATTATGCTGACGAATACCTTCTTTTCTACCTTTAAAATTTTTTGATGAATATTTTGTTAATTCTTTTTCCCATACAGGAGAACCATTAAATCCATATATTCTTTTATTTAAATCTCTATATATTTTTTTGGTCATATCAACATAAAAACCAGATGATACGTTTAATAAATTTTTAGTATATTCAAGTAAACCTCTTTTAATTTTGAAATTTTCAATATTATTATTAATTAATTCTTTTGTATATTTATCCCTTGAATTATCTAAATTAAAATGTACAATTTGTCCAACACCATCCTTACCCCAAATTAAGTTATTTTGAATATCATCTTCAGAATCATAATTAGTTATAAAATCTTTAGGAATTTCTGTTAACTCTTGATTAGTTGTTTTACCATAAAAAAATGATATATCATGAATATCTGAAACATATTCTTCTGCACCAGCACCAGCATATGTTTCAGGTAATTTATCTGAATATGTTTTAATCATATCAGAACCATATAATATTGAATATGGATTATAAAAAAAATCAAATCTTTTTCCTTTCAATTCATCAATTAAATCTTTTTGTCCTTTTATATTATATTTAACACGATATTCATATAACGAATTAAATTTATAAAAATTAAAATTTAGTTGTCTAAACAATTCATTTAATTGACCTTTACCTGTATAATCAACAATTTCATTTTCGTTTATAATATGTTCATAATTACTATCAATACGTTGTGATTTATAAAATGATGGTGATAATAAATTATCAACAAAATCAAAACCAGTAATATTTAATTTAGTAATACTATAATCAGCAGGTTTACTAAAAATTGGTTCATTCGTAAATAAATTTTGAATATTAATACTTGGTAGATAATCGGCAGTAGTACGTGCTGCTTGTGATACAGCATTAAATGTCATTTGTTTACCTAACATAACACTACCAATACTTTCCAATGGTGTTATGTTACCAAATAATCCAAAATCAATTCCACGACCAATTAAAGTATTTGATAAATTTAATGAATTATATTGAGGTATAACATCAAGAAGTGCATTTCCAAAATTACCTAATTTAGTATCATTATTAAATCTAAATAAATTTCCAGCACTTGATGTAGCATAATCTTTATAATCTAAATCAAAACTATATCTATTTTCTTTAAGATTTCTATATAATATAAAATTTATAAATTCATCAAAAGTATAAACACCATCACCATAATGGATATTATTTTTATTGTCAAAATTATTTAAATTTAAAATTACATTAAGAAATTCTTCAAGAGTATAATTTATATCATTATAAATAATATAATCTTTTCTTATTAAATTTGAACTATTTTCAGGTAAATTAATATCCATTGGTATATAATCCTATATATTTTTAATAAATACTTGTTAAATTGTTTTATATGTATTATCTTTACATTGGGAAAATATATTCTTTTTCGAAAAATTTAATTTTGAATTAAACCAATTCCTTTATTGAGGTGTGTTAATAATTTTTAATTTTTAAATTATGAATTATAATGGTAAGATTTTTTTAAATGAAAAAAATTTTAAATTTTTGAATATAATATGCCCTTCATCTAAGTTTTTTGTTAAATTCGTAGAATTTAATTATAAACATTATAACTTTGATTTTGTTTCGTAGAAACGAAAAAAGATTTTGAATAGAATTTTTATTTACTTTTATTTGAAATAAATAAATATTACCTTTTTATTGTTTTTACATTGAAAATAAAAATCTTGGCAAAGTTATAAAAAATTTTTGACATTTGCAAATTTTTATTGTTTTTATTTTTATTAAATTATTTTTTAATTTACCTTACCAAGTTTAGCATCATTTGATTTTTGAACAGCAATTCTATTCGTAAATGATTTATTCATTAATTTTTCACCATCAACTTCAAGCGTTACATCAGTTTGAATAGGTATTGTATTTTTTTCAAATTCTACTTTTAAAGGTGTTTTTAATAATGCTGCAAGTTCAGCAAATACACTACCTTTATTTGTATTCACACTTGAAATTAATTTAACTGCACTTTCAACGGCTTCAAAATCTTCTTTTGTTCCAGACATTACTGCTTTTATATTACCAAAAGCATTACCTACCTTTTCAACAGCATCGGCATGTTTTGCTATTGTTTTCATTGTTAATGCAAATACTCCCAAACCTAAAGCACCTGCTGTAAAACCCATCATTGCTAATGATAATGCTCTAACACCAAGTCCAACACTAAGCATTGCATCACCAGCACCTTTACTTTTTTCAATCATTTCACCAATTCCTTTTGCCATAATTCCTATTCCAACAGCAGCAATACCAACAGCAGCACCTATTCCTAAAGCAGCAACACTAAGTGCATATAATCCTGGAGCAGCAAGGTAACCAGCAGCACCTGCAATAGCAATACCAAGAGCAGCAGCAGGAAACGAAATGGCTAATGTCATGGCAATTCCTTTTAAAACAGATAATTGTTTTTCATCCAATTTGCTCATAGAATCGGCAAGTTTACTAATACCAACAGCAGCAAGTGCAACACCGCCACCAATTCCTAAAGCAGCAGCACCAATACCTGCACCAGTACCAAGTCTTTTCATTCCAATACCCTTTGCTTCAGCACCAGCACCAATACCCCTTCTCATATCTGCTAAACCACTACTTCCTTTTCCTGTTGTTGGTGTTAATGAATCACCAATACCAACACTTTTACTAGAAAGACTAGAAAGACCACCAGAATTAGTTGCTGCTAAATTTCTAAAACTTAATTTATTATATGATATGTAATTATCAAATGCTCTATTAAGAAGTTTTGAAGAAAGAAAAAATAATTTAGCACCAGCAAATAATGTGGTAGCAGCAATAACAATACCCTTTCCTTCAAATAATTTATCTGAATACTTACTTATCCATAACAATGCTTTATTTATATTATTTAATAATGGTAATAATCCTGCTTTTAACATTTCTATTGTTGCTTTAAATGTTTCATCAAAAGTCATTGCTTCTTTTGCACGGTCTTTTAATAGTTTTTGTTCTTGTGCAAAAGATTTAGCCTGTTGTATTGTTAATTCACTGATATTTTTCATATCTTCACCAAGTTGAACTTGAAATTTACCAGTTTGTTGATTAAAAAATGCAGCACCTTCAATTAGTTGTTTTTGTTCATTTGTTAAACCCATACCAGATAATTCCTGTGACATTTTTCCGATATCAAATGCTCTTAATGCCATTTCTGTCATTTTATCCGTAGTAATACCCAATGCTTTACCAGCAGCAGCAAGCCTATCACGGTCAGCAGGACTAATAAATTTTTCAAAAGTACCATCACTATTTTTACGAAGTGTAACAATACCCTTTGTCATTTCCCCAATTTTTGCTTGAAGTTTAGCAGGGTCATTACGTGCAAAATATAGTGTTTCAAACATATCCAATTTAGCAAATTCACCACCCATTACCTGTAAATTTGCTACCATACCAATAGCCCCTTCAAGTGTTCTTGCAATTTCAGCAGAATTTAATGCATCGGAAATATCAACTTTAAATTTTTCAGCATATTCTGCCATTTCTCTAAAACCTCTAACACCCTGTTGAAAATGGAAGGTTTGTAGTTTTTTAAAATTATCAGTAATATTTTTTAATACTTTTGTGGTATTAACACCCATTCTTTCAGAAGTATCAACAACACCCTGAACATAATCTAAAGCACCTTTTGTATTAATACCAATTGCTTCAAATTGTGCTGAAAGTTTAGTTGCCTGTTCAATTCCAAGACCAGTACCTTTACCAATAACAGTAATATCCTTAACCATATCTGATGTTAATGCACGTGACCTACCTGTTTCATCGGCAAATCCAGTCATCATGGTTTGAATAACTTCAAGATTACCACCCAATCTAGCAACAAACATTGCACTTCTTTCAAAAGAACCTCGCATTAATTCTGCTTTGTTCCCACTCATTCCTAGATTAAGAATGGTATTTTTTATGATTTTATCCTGTTGTTGTAAATATTTATAACCACTTACTAATAAATCAAAACTATGTTTTAATGAACTTATAATATCTTTTCTTCTTTTATATTCATTATCAAGTTCGTTATTTAATACTTTTTGAACATCAATTAATTTATTGTATTGTTTTAATTGTTCATCTGTTAAACCTTTAGTATTATTTTTTAATTGATTTACAATTTTTTCATTATTTGCAATAATTTCAACAGTAATTGCTCTAGCACGTTCATAATCACCAAGATTAATTAAAGATTTTCTTGATTTTTGAAGTTCTTTATTTAATTTTTGATATTCTTCAAATGTTTTTCTAACTTCTTCAGGTGACATTTTGCTCATAGTGATAATATTTTACTATAAATAGTTATTGGTAAATTTTAATAAAATTTTAAATTACGATTATTATAAATAAAAAAAGACCAAAATTTTAAAATCTTGGTCTTTTTTTGATTTCTTTTTCTTGTAGTTTTTTTAATTCTTCCATTTCTTTTTCAAACAGATATAAAAAATATCTTCTTCGATAAACGGGTATATTTTCAATATATTCGCTTTGAAATTTAGCGTGTTTAGTAAGAACATAAATTTCTTCATTTACCATTTTTTTATAATCTTCCGCTAGATGCTTGGGAAAAAAAAATCTAAACCAATTGTTAAATTAGCATTGAAAGTATATCCATCTTTAGCAGTAAAGACATAATCCATATCAACATCAGGACTAACATCCAACATTTTTTTACGAATTGCGTATGCATCCAATGCTGGCATTGCATCAACAAACTTACTAATATATGTTTTATTAGTATTACCATCTATTGATACAATACTTGCAACTAATCTCATGGTAGAATACTGACTAAATTCTTCATTTTTTGCTTCTTTTAAAGATTCAGCAGTTTTATATATTCTTGTATCTTCACCAACAGTTAATAGTTTAAAAAGTACATTTTTTTTACGCATTGGTAAATCAACACTAAACAAACCATTATCGTTTGGTTTTTCTTCAATTTTTTTATATTTAAGTTTTGTTAAATCAACTGTTGTTTTAAATGGAACACCTGTTCTTGGGTCAGTTACTTGAACAGTATAATCAGAACCATAACTTGTTATACGTAAAAACAGTAAAATTGCATTACGGTCACCTGGTAATAAATCTTCTGGATTAACATTTGGTGTTTTTATTTTTCTTTTCAATAGTAAGTCTAAAACAACACCACTTTCAATTAATGATGAAGTAGTTAATAAATCTTCATCTTTTGATGTCATATATTCGACATTTATTTCAGAAAGACCATTTTTATAAAATAAACCTTTAGATGGTAATTTAACAATTTCATAAGTTGTAATTAAATCTGGGTCGGTTTCTTTAGACATGGCTTTTTCAAATTCTTCATGATTAAATTGTTGTAAATTAGGTGTATTTTCTTGTGGTTTTGGAATGTTGATTTGATTTGTATTTTCATTTTCAACATTATCTTTTTGACTTCTATATTTTTTTAGAAGGTCAGAAATACCCTTTTTTTGAGAAAAATTTTTTTCTTCAGACATTTTTATAAATTTTTATAAATAACCATTATTTTTTTTATAAATACTACAAAAAAATAAAATTATAAAAATTTCAAGATTTTTATAAAAAAAACGTATTATATATATAGAAAAATATTAATTAAAAATGAGTAATATGATTTTAGTTATTTATGTTGGTGTTGCTAATATTAGATTAGCAGATATTGAAGATTTTGTAAAAAAAGTTACAAAAAAAATTACACCTGAAAGATTTGAAGGTGAAATAATAGTTATACCAACAAATACAATTGATACTAAAATTGAATGTATTAATCCGAGATATGTTACTGAAGAAGCATTAATTAAAGAACATAATGAAATGATGAAAAAATTAAATAATTTACTTAATTATCAAATAAATGAATTAGAAAATGAAAATAAATAAAAAAAATGTTGGAATTGATATTGATGAAATATTAAGGGCGAAATGGTTACAATTTGATAAGTATTATGTTGAAGAATTTGGTTTAGATGGTGTTCCAAAAGAACAGGAATATGTTTATGATTTCTTTAATAATTATAAATTTAATGATGTTGAAGAAATAATTAAAGAACTTAAAGAGCCAGAAGATATTCCAGAAAATATAAGTCCATTAGAATATCAATTGAATGATAAAAATGAAGCACCTGCTGATTTTTTATTATTTAAAAAGGAGAATAAAATAAAATTAACATCAAAAGAAGTTTATAATAGATTCATGTATGAAGATTACTTATTTGAAATACATGGTTCAGCACCGATGATGTATAGAAATATGGATGTTGATGTTAATAAATTTTATGATAAATATTGTGATACTGTTAATTTTACATTATTTTCTGTTGAAAATAGATTTAGTATACCACCCACATTATTCTTTTTAAGTAAAATTAAAAGTAGATTTGAAAACATTCGATTTGTAAAAAAATCTATTGAAATGTGGAATAATATTGATATTTTAATAACAACAGACCCAGAAATATTAAAATTAGGAACACCTTGGTTTAAAAAACTAATAAAAGTAAAAAGACCATATAATGAAAAGTTTAATTCATATTCAATGGAAATTTTACAAATAGCAGAATTAATAGAAAATAAGGATTTTGAAAAAATAATAAAATATAAAAAAAATGAAAATGGATAAAAATATTGAAAAATCAATTGAAGATGTTGAAAAAGAAAAATTTGAAAAAATTAAAATTTCTTTAAATAATTTAGAAAATAAAAAATCTAAATTTATTTTTTGTATACCCGAATCACAATCACCAGTAGCAAGTATATATGAGTTATATTTTCATGCCACTGTTGTAAAAAGAATGGGATATGATGTAATTATATTCACAGAAAAAAATGATTATGTAAAACCTAATTGGATTGAGAGTGAATTAACCGATATTAAACATTTATCAATGGATGAAAATAATAAATTAAGTGTCGGTCCTGAAGATATTATGATAATTCCTGAAGTTTATTCAAATATCATGGAACATACTAAAAATTTACCTTGTTTAAGAATAGGATTTTTACAATCTATTGATTATATGTTAAATAGTTTAATACCAGGTATAAATTGGGAAATGTTTGGTATTAATAATATTATTACTACTTCAAAAACACTTGAGGAATTTATTGAATTATATTTTGGAAAAAAATATAAAACTAAATCATATACAATAGGAATTCCTGATTATTTTGAAAAAACAGAAAGACCAAAAAAACCAGTAGTATCAATTATTGGTAGAAATCCAAATGAAATTAGTAAATTAGTTAAATTGTTTTTTCTTAAATACCCTGAATTTAATTGGATTACTTTTGACCCAATGTTAACTAAAAGTAAACCACCACAACAAATGCGTAGGGTTGATTTTGCAAAAAGATTGAGTGAAAATTTTGCTGCTGTTTGGATTGATAGAATCTCAAGTTTTGGTACATTTCCTCTTGAATGTATGAAATCAGGCGTTGTTCCTATTTGTTTAAAACCAGATATTATTCCTGAATATATGGTTGAAAGAAGTGAAGATGGTGATAAACCAATAAAAGCAATTGATAATTGTGGCGTTTGGACTAATAATTATTATGATTTACCAATTTTAATTGCAGATACATTAGTCAAATTTTTAGATGATAATATATCTAAAGAAATTTATGATAATATGGATAAGATTGCATCAAAATACAATCAAGATAATTCTGAAAAAGAATTGGTTGAGATTTATAGTGGATATGTAAACGAAAGAATTAATTTATTTAAATCCGCATTAGAATCTAATAAAAATAACAATAATGAAAATACTAAAGAAAATGAATAGTACATCAATAATAATTCCAATACATGAATTTAATGATAATATTTCAACATATTTAAATAAAGCGATTGAATCAATTATAAATCAACAAGAAGTTGAAAAACCAGACGTTTTAATTGTTTATTCATCAACAATAGAAAATGAAATTAATAATTTTATTAAAGAAAAATATTTTAATTATAATTTTAAACTAATAAAAAATAATGGAAATACTGATTATCAATCTCAGGTAAATCTTGCTGTTGATAGTGTTAATACTGATTATTTTACTGTTCTTGAATTTGATGACGAATTGGGGTTAACGTATTTAAAAAATATTAATGAATATGTAAAAGCATATCCCAACATTGATATTTTTTTAATAATGATGATTGAAGTAACAAATGAAAATAAAGGTATTAAATTAACTAATGAAATGGTTTGGTCACAACAATTTGTTGGTGAAAATGGTGAATTGGGATATTTGAATTTAAATTCAATAAAACAATATACTGATTTTAAATTAAGTGGTGCTGCAATAAAAAAATCTGAATTTATTAATTTGGGTAGATATAAAAGAAACATAAAACTAACTTTTATGTATGAATTTATTCTTAGAGCATTAAATAATGCATCTAAAATATTTGCAATACCAAAAATCGGATATAGACATTTAATTAATCGTGAAGGTAGTTTATTTGATGGATATTTAAAAAATATGCCAATGGATGAACGAAAATTTTGGTTTGAAACTGCGTTTAAAGAGTCTAATTTCACTACAGATAGAGAAATTGATATAAGTAAACTTCAAGAAAAATAAACATTTTTATTTATAAATTTATTTAAATATAAATATATAATAAAAAATGAATATGAAAAATATGTGAAAATATCATATTATTTTTAATGTTTTTTATTGAATGGAAAAAGAAGAAACTAATCAATATTTTGGTGAAAAAGAAGAAAGGGCTGTTATAAATTATATTAAATCAAATTCTAAAGAAGAAAAAAATAGAATTTATAATGAGATTTTAATAGAACCATTTAGAAAAATGATACAGTCAATATTAAGAAGATATCCAATACATATTGGTAATTATGAAATGGAAGAAATTGAATCAAATGCTCTTAGCCATATGATTGACCAAATGGTTAAATATAAACCATATATTATTGAATTTTATCATGATGGAAAATGGATTAAATTGGGTGATGGTTATAGATTCTTATATAAAAAAAATGCTGATGAAAAATTACTTTCGTTAAAAAATAATAATGAAAATATTAAATATAGAATTTTCTGTTCTAAAGCATATAGTTATTGTCAAACAATTGTTCGTAATTACTATAAAGACCATAGTAAAAAAACATATAACGATAAGATGGTTAATTTATGCTACGATGAATATATAGAAGAAATTAATAAAGAAAATGACTATATTTATGAAATGGATATTGATTATCTTAATAAATTAGAAATATTAATTAATAATATTATAAAAAAAATTCAAAATAAATTAGAAAACGATAAAAATTTAAAAAAAAATGAAATTATTGTTGGGGATGCTATAATAAATATTTTATCAAATTGGCAAGAATTATTTATGGAAGAAACACCAGAAGGTAATTATAATAAAAAAATAACAAATAAATTTACAAAAAATAAAATTCTATTATTTTTAAAAGAACAAACAGGATTAAACACAAAAGAAATAAGAATGGGAATAAAACCATTTAAAGATATTTATTTTTTTGAAAAAAAAGAAATATATGATGATTAATAAATTTTAATTATTACTATTTATATGTACTAAAACTAATAATTATGGCAAGACCTAAACGTAAAGAATTAAAATTTGATGAAGAAAGTGTTAATAAACTACTTCAAGAAATATATAATGAATCCCATAATATTAAAGCAAAAATCACTAGATTATTTACTAAATGGGAATTAAAAGTAAAAGACAATGGAGAAGTTGCTGCTATTGGTGACCAAATTGTTAAACTTATTGCTGCTGAAGCAAAAAATCAAGACCAAAAAATAATGTTACTTAAATATCTTAAAGAAGTTGTTTTTGAGAAAAAAACCGAAAAAACATCTTCTGATGATGAAGAAAAGGGTGATGTTACTGATGCAAGAAGAAATGAATTATTATCATTTGTTGCAAAAGAAATAGAACGTAAAAGAAAAGAAAGTAATGAGTAGAATTAACAATAAAAGAAATGTCTTTTCAGACATTAAAGCATTTTCTTCTAAATCTGGAAATAAACCAGAAGTAAAAGATAGTTATTCTTCTGTTAATAATTCTAAAGATTCTATTTCATTTATGTTGGATGTATTAAAAGCAATTGCAGGAACTGAAGCATTAAAATTTTTAATTGGTTCTTTTCTTGTTGATATATTAAATAATTCAGAATCTCAATTAAAAAGTGGATTAAAAAAACAATTTGTTCAATCAAATGCCGATAACTCATTACCAGAATTTGATGTAAATGTTAAGGTAAAAACTCTCGATAGTAAAAAAAAATTAAAAGTATTGCCAACAGATGAAGAAAAGGGTGGAAATTTATTGTATGGTGATTCGAATAATAATGGTGATAGAATGTTAAGAAATGCCATTAATAATCCAAGTTCAAATATTCCTTGTCACAATACATTAGTAAATTATAATCCTGATAATGATAGTTTTTTATTAAAGCCTATAGATGTAAATGTTGGTGATTATTTTAATAATTTTATTGATAATACAAATATAATAAATTCAGATGAAATTGTTGGCAATGCAATGGATAAATTATTTGGAACATTATCTAAATCACAAAATAAAACAAAAGAAGAGGTTTTAGATGAACTTTTAACTGAAAAAATATTAGAAAATGTTTTAAATGATGAAGATAATCCATATGATGTTAATATAGAAAATTATCCTGATTTAGATTTAGAAGCGGAACAAATTTCTAATGGTTTAGTAACTTATGATATTAATTGTAAAATAGTTCAAGGTTTTATACCTGAAGAAATTGAATACGAAGTATATTATGGTGAATTACCAATGGAATCATTACAAAAAATGATGGTGGATATAAATGATTCTAATAAAAATCCTAATGAAGTTGGTAATATTGTTAGTGATATAATGGAAAATAGCATAAATACTTCTGATGATTCCGATAAAAGAAGTTTTAAGGACGGTTTTTTTGTTAAATTTATAAAAACAATTATTCTTAAATTATTAGAAGCAGTTACAACAGCACCACAAGTAAGAATGTTAATGGCAATATATAGTGCTATTGTTAATAATGGTGAAGTTATGTTAGAAAAAGCAAAAGATGATTTAAAAAAATGGAAAAGAATTATTTTTTGTATGAAAAAAGAAATTATGCTTATTGTAGGTGCATTTATTTTTGCTTTAGTTGTTAAATATTTAGTTAAATTAATTAAACCAGAAATAAAAGAACGAATGAAAGAAAGATTAGAATCTTGGGAAAATAGTCTTATGTCATTAGTTTCAACAATAAAATCTAAAATATTATGATTATAGACCAAAAAGTTAATAAACAAATAGTTGGTGTGTATTTAATTGATGGTAATGTTAATGGTACACAAATGGCTACAACTTCTAAACCTAATTTAGTTAGAAAAATATTAACAAGATTAATATTGGGTTGGAAATGGGTTAATGTAAAAAAATTAAAAACATTAAAATAAATATAATGAATATTGATTATACCAATATTGATTCTATTATTGGTGGTTTTACTAAAATTTTAAAATTATCATCAATTGGAAGTCCACCACCAATACCAACACCATTAATTTTGGTTGGTGTTCCACAACGTGGTGGTTTATCTGCAAGTAAAATTGCACATGAAATTATTAAAAGAAAAAGTGAAGCAGGATTACCAATTGGTGTATTACCAAATGGCAATGCAAATCCTGATGAAATTATGGAAAAAATTAGAGTTGAAGAAATAATTAAAGCACTTCAAACTGATGCAATTATTAGTGTTGCTATACCACCAGGAATAACATTATCTGCTGCGGGAATATCACCAGCAGGTCCTGTTTCAGTATATGGTTCAACAATTACGATAACAAAAGGATATGGTATAATACAATAAAAATATGGATTTAACAGATTATACACAAATAGAATTACTAAAATATAGTAATGATATTAGAAGTGAACACGAATCACTTAAACAAGAAATTATTAAAGATTTATTGACGGTTGAAGAATTACAAAATAAAATAAACGAAAATTTAAAAATTTTAGAAGATTTAAAAACATTAAATAGTTTAATACACGAAGAATTAGATAAAAGATAATAATATGTTAGATAGTTATATAAATAAAATAACACATACTAGTAATCCATTAAGAAAATCACCATCTACAATAGTACCACAAAGAACAATTTTTTATGGTACTGTTTTAGATATTGATGATAAGACTGATGGTATGAGAATTAAAGTATATATTCCAGATTTAGATAGTCAAATAGATAAAGATAATCCTGAAAATTTATCGTGGTGTTATCCCTTATTACCAAAATTTTTTCATGTATATCCAAAAATTAATGAAACGGTTAGGGTATTCATTGAAGATATTAGTTTTAATCAAAAAGGTAGATTTTGGTTAGGTAGTATTATATCACAACCACATAAAATTGGTGGTGATTATATTTTTAGTGCAAGGTCTAATATTGATAAAGAAATGGGATTAGCACCTGAAAAAGCACCATCTACATATCCAGATGCTGAAGGTATTTACCCTACAAAAACAGATGTTGCAATTATTGGTCGTGTTAATACTGATGTTATATTAAGATTAAATGAAGTTCATATACGTGCAGGAAAACATGAAAATGATAATCCTTTAAAATTAAACATAAAAAATCCAGCACAAATTAGTTTAGTTTTTGAACCAAATATAGAAAAAAAAGATGAATATCAAAGTAATATTATCATGACCAGTGATAAAATTGCTTTAATTTCACATGATGGTAATCCAAATTTAAAAACAACAAAATTAAAATTTGAAGATAGAAAAAGAATATTTGATAATACACATCCTTTAGTTCGTGGTGATGTGTTATTAGAAATTTTAGAAATATTTAGAAATGTTTTAATTAATCATATTCATGGATATTCTGCATTACCAGCAGAAAAAACAGAAATAATTAGAATGTTGGAAGAACTACAATTTGAACCAATGCTTCAAAAAAATATTGTTATTAATTAAAAAAAGCAATTATATAATTAAATATAATTGCTTTTAAACTTAAGAATAAATAATATTTACATATTAAGAATACATCTCCAAGGTTGTAATTCTAATGAAATTTCAGTTAGGTCATCACTACTATAATCATTATCACCAAAATCAATACTAATAATTTGACAATCTTCAAGTGTCCATTTTTCAATAGCAATACCCGTTGGGTCTAACGATTCTAATGTTATGGTTTTTTTATAACCAGCAGCATAACCCATACGACCAGTTATGGATTCTGCATGTAAACGAACCCATTCCATGAGAATTTGTGAGGAAGAAGGACCGATTGGGTCAAGAAAAGTAACATTAACCGAATCCCATGTATATCTACCCGCAACATAATTCTGTTCATTCATGTATGGTATTTCAATTTTATTTATTTTCATTGAAGGTCTTTTAAATTTACGAATTGCCCAAGTTTCAATACCAATATCAGTACCAAAATGAGCAAAATATCTATTTTTTCTTTTTGGTTCGTGTTGCATTGGCACTTTTATTAACATATCACCCATATCATATATATTTAATTAATTCAAATTTATTTTTTTTATAAATAGTTTTAATTCTCTTTTTTTATTCTGGAATTATACCTGTTCTTAAATATTGTCTATATTCAGATTTACTTAAATCAGCAATGGATTTTTTTGGTTTTTCGACAATTATTTCATTTTCTTTTTCAATTGTTTCATTTTCTATATATTCTATTTCTGAAAAATTATCGTTTTTTATATTTTCTTCCATACTATATTCATTTTCAGGAATTTCTTGATTAATTTCAATTTTATCATTATAGTTAATGTCTGAATTAAATTTGTGTTCTAAATCAGATTGTTTTTTATATTTTTTTCCCATATCTATATTAATATTTTAATTAATTATTTATATATAAATAGTCTTATTATTAAAATTATCAGTTTTTATTTTTTTAAATAAAAAAGACCTCACATTTGAGGTCTTTTTTTGTAAACTTTTATTTTTTTATTCTTCGAAAGATGCACCTGAAGGTGTAATTGTAAATGTAATACCAATATATTCAAGAGTACGTGTTGGTTTTAAAAATATTTCACCATATAGTTCATTTCTATCACGTGTTTCTGGGGTATTATTAGTATCATCCATTTTTATTTTAAAATCATATAAACCTCTTTCTCTTTTTATTGCTGCTAAAGCAGGATTTGCTTTAGCCAAGAATTCGTTAATAACATCTTGGTCGTTTTGTTCAAATAATAATCTAACAGCAATGTTAGAAATTAAAACTTTAATTCGAAGAAGTAATCTACGAACATTAATTCTATCTAACGCACCTTCTTTTTTCTTTAATGTTTTTTGACCAAAAATTGCAGTACCAACGTCTGAAAAATATGCAATTGGATTAATTCTTCCACTATAAAGAATATCACGTGCTTCAAGACTTAATTTATATTTTGGTTGTTTTGCATTAATTGCACCACGATTTAAACCAGCAGGGGCATACCAAGGAAAATTAACCTTATCAGTATATGCCATTGCACGTAAAACTTCACCAGTTGGTGGAATGTAAATATCAGAAATATTTTGTGTGTCTTGAATTTGAATCCAAGGAGCATAAGTACAAGAATAACTACTATCTATTTCTGTTAAATCTAATGCTTCTTTATAAGATTCAGCATTATCAACATCTGCATTACGACTATTACCGACACTAAATTCAATTCCGATATCAGGAGAATCAATAACATATAAACTATCTGCTCTTTTTTCTTCAATCATTTCAATTGTATCTTTTACTAATAATTGATGGTCAGCCCAATTAATACCAGGAGTTGCAAATAAATTTATGGTAACTTCTTCAGGATTAGCAAAAGTATCTATTGCCATTTGCCATGCTTGAAAATCATTTGTTGGTGGAAATAAAGGATTGTTCGGATAACCACTATATATGCCACCTTGTTGATATCCATCAGTATTAGAACGTGAAATACGATGAACATCCCAACCATCAAATCCACCTGCGGGAACTAAAGTAAATTTTCTTGTTTTAATATTATTATATTTATTGTTAGGATTATCAATGTCTTTATATGTTTGAAAAACATCCATACCACAATCAAATTCACCAACAAATGAAGTATTGGTTATGGCAGTAGCAGTTATATCCATATGAAATCCTTTAGATTTAGTAAATCCAGTAACATATGGACTTGATTCAAAATAACCATTATAGTTAAACATATTTTGATTAAATCCATTGTTTGTACCATATCCTTTTTCTGAAATACCTAAATATGCTTTTTTTACATCTTCTCTTACTAAATATGACCTTTTATAAAATATTGTTGGTGAAATACCTGTTGTTGTATTATCCCCTGTTGATTTTGTGCTATAATCATTTAAATAATACCCTTCAAATCCAGCAGGAAATACTCCATCAGAAATATTATCAGCAATTTCAACCATAATATAATTATTTTTTAATTGATATTCACCATCAATAGTACCAATTTTTTTACCAATATAGTTGTTTGATTCTTTAATCATACTACATTTAATGAATGATTTAAGAATATTAACATTATCATCAGTATCATAAAAACTACGAATTATTACATCAAATGTTAAACTTGTTGGGTCTATATTTTCAATTGAAATTTTTATTTCTTCATTAGCAGCATTACCATCACTAATACTGATAAATTTAAATAATCTATCAACTACATTACCCTTAACTTGTGATACTACCCAAGGGGTTTCTGGTGTTCGAAATTGAGAATTAAAACTATCAGTAAAATTAGTTGAACTACCTGTTATTACTTGAGTATTAATACCATATCCTAAATCATCTGTTTTTAGTTTTTTCATCAATTCAGGATATACTTCTTGTACCCAAATTTTTGTTTTTTTACTTTTTGGTTTATTACCAATAACATTTGGTAGAAAACTAGCATCATCAGGATTTAATGAAACCGTATATGTTTCAGTTTTATCTATACCATTTTCTTCAAACACAACTTCAATATCAAATCTTCCATATAAATCACCAATATCAAATAATGTTTTATTATTCTTTATTTTAAGATTTTTTGTATAAAATTTTGTTTTTTGTGGTTCATTAATAGGAATTTTAGAATCACCATTACTTCTAATTATTGCCAATACCATATTTTCATAGTTGATGTATGATTTACCTGTGTAAGTGGTTGCAGTATATAGAATACCAGAATCACCACCTTCTTGATAATCTTCAACATAATAATCATATACGGTTTGTGAAAATGTGTTATTAATATTATTTTTTGTATAACCACTTTTTATTGTACCAGTTTGTCCATTAAAATAGATATTATGACCATAATAAGTATTATCAGTTAAACTTGTATTATCAGTAATTGTTGATACAATATTAATACTATCAGGGTCTAATCCAGCACTTAATGTTAACATCCAAGCATTTCCCGCATCATAACCACTTAAACCCAATACTCTGGTAACCCATAGTTGATTTGATTCGTTTAAATATGCATTAGCAACATAGGGTAATTGGTATTGTAAATTACCATCCATTCTTTTGGTTGATTGGTTTCCAAATATTTCCTTAAATTGTTGTTTATCTTCAATATAAACAGGTTCAAAAGCAGGTCCTTTCATAGTTTCGCCAACTAAACCCAATGTTGTTATTCCTACATTACGTGTCACAAAAGTTAAATCACGTTCTTTAAATTTTACACCTGGAGATGTGAATACAAAATTTCCCATATTTTTTATTACTTTACTATATTATTTATTATTTTTCTATTTTATGTTCTTTTTCAATAAATACTAAAAAATAATCGAAAAGAAGATTTAATAGTATTATTATAGTATTGTAATTCTTTATAATAAAACAACAATTTTGAGTTATTTTTTATTTTTTATTACTTTTTTTTAAAATTTTTGATTTTTTATTAAAATTTTAAATTTTTTTATGAAAAAACCCTAAAATAATAATTTGAAAATTTTTAATATTTTAGTTATTTTTGTAATTCGTATTTATAAAAAATTTTAATTATGAATAAATCACAACGAATTTTTTTTAATATTAACGACCCATCAAATAATGATAAATTTATAAAAGTTAAACTTGAACAAAAAGTTAAAACTTTGGAATTTATGTCATTAAAATTTAAAACAGAAGATGCTTATAAAAATTTTAATTCTGATTATGGTATTTTAGTGGGAAGGGTTATTGCAAACGATAATGTTGGAATTCCTAATGCAAAAATTAGTATATTTATACCACTCAATGAAGAAGATAAAAATAATGATGAAATTTATAGCATTTATCCTTATGAAACGCCTAGAGATTTAAATAATGAAGGTAAACGATATAATCTATTACCACGTGTTTCTGAATTAGACCAAGAAAAAAATATTTATAAACCAAAACAACCATTTGGTTCATTCCCAATAAAACCAGAACTAGTAACCAACGAAGTTTTATTTAATGTATATAAAAAATATTATAAATATACTGCTGTTACCAACAAATCAGGTGATTATATGATTTTTGGTGTACCAACAGGAACGCAAACAGTACATATGAGTGTTGATATTACAGATATTGGTGAATTTTCAATGACACCTGCTGCAATGGTAGTAAATTTAGGATATTCTCCTAATCTTTTTACTGATAATAACACAAAAATAAAAGAAAGTTCAAATTTGGATGATTTACCACATATAGAAACACAAGAAATTAATGTGGATATAATACCATTCTGGGGTGATAAAGAAAATTTTGAAATTGGAATAACCAGACAGGATTTTAAAATTAAAGCAACAATTAGTGGTCAATTTACTATTTTTGGTAGTGCTTTTACTGATGACTATGAATCAAGATGGGCTAATAATTATCAAAATAAGGATGAAAATGGTAATTATTTTAAAAAATTTGGTATTGGTCAATTATATAGAGTAAATGACCAATATAATAGTATTAATATACAAAATAAGAGAATTGGTAATATAACCGAAAAAATATATTATTATCCTAATAATGTAACAGATAATGAAATTAATACAACCAATTCTACAGAAATAAATAATCTTTATAAAAAAATGATATTATTAAATCCATCTGAATATACAACACATAAAAGGAATGGTGATTTTATTTTTATTGTTAATTGTAACAGAAAAAAAATGATACATAATGAAGAAGGAACTCTTATTGAAGTAAGCGATTTAACACAAGGTGGTATATATACCGAATTTAAAGGATTTATAACATTAGAAATTACTGAAGATGATTTATCCACACCTAATCTAAGACTTGAAAATGTTATTGGAAAAGAAACACGTTCGGTTACTTTATTCAGAACAAGAATTAAAATACCACAACATACCACTAATTATCAAACTGTAAATACATCTCAATGGAGAAATAGTCATTTTACATTTAAATCAAATAAAATTTATAGCGTTTCAAAATTTAACGGTGTTGTTTATAATAAAAAAGGAACAGAATCGGCAGTATTTAGTAATGGATTTGAAATAGATGATAAAATTAATAGATTAAAAAAAGACCCGTTTTTTACTGTTGGTGTTATTAAAACTACAGATGATTTTCCGAGTAATGGTTTTACTGATGATAATAAAAAAATTTTTGGTGCAAATTGGCTAAATTTTTCTATTTATCTTCCACAAATGGGATATGTTAGAAGTGCTGAATTTGGTGGGTTAAGAATTAACACATGTTTTAGTTATGATACAGAAATTAGCGGTGAAGTTCAATCGATTAATGATAATAGTTATCCAATTGCAGCAAATGATATCAATACCAAAAGATTTATACGACCCAATTTACACTGGACTGATTTTATTGAAGTACCAGAAAACCATATTAAAAGTTTTAATAGTATAGAGAAAAAGGGATTTAAAAATATTGATGATGTTTTTAATATCGATGTTAATGAATTGGGTTATTATCGTAACGGTGTAAACTCACCATCATGGGGTGGTGTTGCTTGCCCATTAAATGGTGGAAAATTATATGGTATTCCCACAAACCAACCCGACTCAGATTTTTATTTTTATAAAGGGTTGGGGGAATCTGATTGTATAAAATTTGTGGCAGATGTTCTTAACATTAAATGATTTTCTAAAACATTAATTATAATTTGTGTTTTTTTAACTCTTTTTGGTTCTTCAAAGATTTTCCAAAGACCATGTGAGGATTCAATATTCTTTGGTTAGGTTTTTATAATATCATATTTGGTGGATTTTGGTACTAAAAAATATTCAATTCCATACAAATTAATTTCTTTATGTTTAATAATTATTTAAATTTTTATATTTTTTGTTTAATTTTTTGAAAAGAAAGTGTTAATTCCTTTAAATCTTTTTCTATTAAATTACCAATTTCATTTTTACTTACTTCTGAAATTAAATCAGTTTCAATAATTGCAAATAATTTATGTTCAAACGAAAATAAACATAATCCACCATACCTATAGTCAATATTTTCAATGGGTATCCATTCTGAATTACCAATCTTGAAATGTGTGAAATTTTCAGAATGAAAAACAATTGAATTATCATTAAATTCATCCACTATATATTCAATCAAACAGTTTTTTTCAACAAAATAAAAATCGTTTTGGGGTTTGATTTCTGGATTAATTACATCCTTTTCATATATTGATGATGGTGCTGTGGGTATATTATTAAATTTAAAATGAAAAGTGTCTTTATTATCAAATAGTATATTGTTTCTTATTCTTCCTATATACCTTGTAATTAAACATTTTTCAACATACGTGACGTATTTAAATTCTTCATCAATAGTAATTCTCCATTTAATGGCTATTATTTTCTTTGGTTTTATGAGTTTTATTATAAAATTCTTAAAACAAAGGTAATAGTAATAACCATATCCACTTCTTAAATATGGTAATATTTTAACATTTATAAAATTTTTTATTCTTTTCATTTTAATATTTTTTTATTTCAATTTCATCATCAATATCAAACATTAAATTAATATTATTAAGTAATATTTTTTATTTCAAATTTATTACTGCCAATAATAGGTATGTTAAATCCATTAACTATTAATAGATTTAATATGTCTTATTGATATTAAATTTTCATCATCATTCAAATCTAAAAGTTTAAATATTTCAATGAAATCTTCTTGATTTAATGGTAATTCATATTTTTTTTCAAGTATAATTTCACACCTATTTTTCAATAATATTTTTTCGTTAAATTCATTCTTTGCAACTATTTCTTTTATATATTCATAAACATAACCAATTTTTCTTAATTTAACTTCTATGCCTTTCAACAAAGAATTTATTTGAGAAATTTTATCGTTCTTTTCGTTGAAGTCTAAAATATTATAATCTATTCCACGTTCCATTTTATTGTATTTAAATGCGTTTAATTCAGCACACAACTTTAGTTTTTTGTTTATTAATTTTTTTCTTTTAATTTCTAACTCTTTAAAACTTAAATTTGATTCCATCAATCTACTAAGTTGTGGATTATTACTATGAATTTTTTTCTTTGATAGAAAACCAATAAATAATTTCCAAATATGTTGAAAATATAAAAATATTCTTATTATTATTTTCATAAAAATTTTTAAATTTTTGTAAATATTTACAATGTTCTAATTTTATATTATTTTGTTTAAAATGAAACGTTAATAATTATATTTTTTAATAAATACTTTTCATTCTATAAAAAATCATAAATTTTTATAATTCTACTAATTATAATTATATAAAGACTAAATTGAATAATCCAAACTCACCACTATTGATAGTAGTGGTGAGTTTGAACTTAATGCTAAACATTTACAGTTTTTTCATTGTATAAATTGAATTAATAAAACTCATACTAGGTTTAGTTTTAGTTAATTCAAATTTCAGTATTTGTTCTTCTTTGTTGTATTCCAATACTTGAAATAATACACGAATTTCAAGACTAAGATGGTCAGCAAAAATAATTTGATTTTTTTCAATATCTATAAAATAATAATTTTGACTACCCCAATTACCACCACACATATCATGAAATAAACCATAGCCCCAAGGTACACCATTATCATCCGTCCAAGGATAGTCATTATTAAATTCAATTTCTAAAAGTATTGCACCTTTATCATTAAGCCACATAAGGAATTTAACATCATCACATTCCGTATATGTATTACCATCATATTCCCATTTAATTGTAGTCCAGTAACCAATTAGTTCTTCAAAACTAATAATGGGAATTGGTTTTGGTGGTTCGGGTTCAACGATTTCTTCTTTTTTACAACTGGTTGCTACAACTATTGCAATCATCATAAAATAAATTAGTTTTTTCATGGCTTTAAATATTTTTTTGTTAGTTTATTTAGTGATACGAAAATAGTAAAAAAATGTTACAAAATATTATATTATTTTAATAACTATTTATATAAACAGAAAGTGTTTTATGGATAAACAGGTAAAAATATTATTGGGTGATAAAAAAAATATAGATTCTACAAATACTGATTTGCATGATAATATATCATTAACGAATGAAATATCTGAAATTGTTGAATATGATGTTCATAAAACTATTAGTTCTAGTGAACAATATATAAAAGAAAGAGAAAATAGTGATAATTATAGATTTTATGGTAAATTTGAATGGATTTCGCTATTAAATAACCTCAAATTTGGTTATAATGAATTAAAGGATTTTTTTAAACCAAGTGAAAATAATTCTAAAAATATTTTAAATTCATTTGATTTTTATTTAGTTAAACCAGAATTAAATTTAGATGAAGTAGAAGAACAGCCAAAAATATTAATTGATGAAAATTTTGATGATTGGGTAATATCAGAACCAACGGATTATCCAAGAGGATGGGATGTTATTGTTAAGGGAGATTCTTATATGTCACAAACATTAGCAAATCAAGCAGAATTAATAGTACATCCTAGTGGTATGTTACAAAATGGTACGATTCAAATGACAAAAAACATAATAGAATCCTATGGTACTTTGGTTTTTAAAACTAAAACAACTGTATATGGTAATGTTGAAAATGATAGTTTTAGGGTTTTATTAAAATTTGATGATGATAATTATAAAGATTTTAATGTTTCTCTTACAGAAGATGGTGAAAAAACATATACTTGTGATATTGACAATGAAAATCCTATACGTAAAATAGTTATTATAGTAAAAGGTAATTCCCTAAAAGTTTATTTAGACTATATAAAAATTGAATTATACAATGATTCTCAAAATATTAAAAGAAAATTTAAAGTATTAGCAACGCCTAACGATTTTACTATTCATAATGCTGGTTTTTCAAAAAATGTATATAACGAACAAATTTATTATTGGGATATTGATAAAACAATTAAACTTTCTGATTTTGCAAAAGATGATGAATACCCAATAACTGAATTATATTTATATGCTAAATATATAGAATCAAATAATGGTAATAATGATTCAGAATTGTTAAAATTTTGCACTTGGATGTATGATGAAGAAGATGATGAATATGAAATGAAAATTTTAAACAGTAAATTATTATCAATTGGTGATTATGTTACTAATAATGAAAATGAATATATTTCTGATATTGTTAAATATGATAAAAAAAATTATAATCAAGAATTATTGTTAGAACAAAAATTCAATATATATACTTTTCATTATAATGAAGATAATTTAAAAATAAGATTAGTTTGGAAATATAATCCATTTATACCGATAAGATTAAGATATTTAAGCAGTGATGTTTATAGTATTAGTTCTAATGATAGTATATATGAAAATATTGAACAAATACCAAAACATGCAATTGATATTTTGAATAATAATACATATATTTGGAGAGAAATTTTACCAGAAGGTTATTTTGAACCATTAACGAATATTGGTGTAGACCATCCGTTTTTAAATGATAATCATTATATTTTTACACCAACAATATTTTCAGTTACACCCGATTTAAATGATATTACAACAAAAAATATATTTGATGAACTTTGGTATACAAAAAACGGTGAAATTACTTCAATTAAACCAAAAAATAATTTAGATGATATTGGAAAACCATGCTTATAAATAAAAAAAGATTAAAATTTTCAGGAAAAGATTTAAATATAAATTTTCAATTAAATTCTAAAAATGATATTATTATTAATTCATTGAATAATTTAGTTGAAAATGTAGGTAATTCTTTAATTAATCCAATTATTGATGAAGAAGTCTGTAGATTTAAAAAATCTAATGTTGGTGGTTCTCAAATATTTTATTTTTATTTCAAAGGTAAAACATCACACTACAACGAATTTCCTTTTGAAAATAATAAAACAAAATTTATTCAAAATAGTTTTTTTATATTTGATTTTTATGATAGTTTTAATTCCAACACACAAAATAAAATTTTTAGAACATATTTCACAAAATTTATTGACTATGCTAATGATAATAAACCGAAATATATAATAACAACAACAAAAGATACACAACTATCTTTTTTTGATGTTCCAATATCATATATAAATAAACAAGAAAAAAACGAATTTGGTTGTTTTTTAAAGTTAAGTTTCTATAATGCAGAAACGGGTATTTTATCATTATTTTATAATTATGCAAAATATAATAATCAGTTGATTAATAATACTGAAGAAATAATGTATTTTGATGTTATTTTTAATAAAAAAGAAAAAACATGGTACTTTAAACCACAACCACCAATTTTATCTGAATTTAAAGCCTATGAATTACCAAAATCACAATATGTTGATAAAATTAATAATACATTTAATAAAACTAACTATATTCAACAAAAATATCCAGAAGGTGGGAATAAATTTAATCCTAATACTGGAACATATACTAATGAACAATAGTGTATTATATAATTGTTGTTGTAAATCTTGGTTTTCTTGTGGTTTTTACAATTTCATAATCCTTTTCATCACGAATATAGCCCAATAGTTTTAATGTGTATTTAGAAACAAAATATCTATCACCATCAATATTTTCAATTGGGTTTGATTCAGTAAATCCTTCAAAAAGTAAAGGTAAAGGATTACCATTAATATGGATATAGTCTTGACGTGATGCAAAATTTCTTAACACCTGTTCATCATACTGATTAACATCAACACGATATTTGGTGAATAAAACAACTTCATATGTTAAATCAACATTAACGGGTTCTGGCATTTTAAATCTTAAATAGATTACTTCTCCTTCATCAAGTATTGGAACATCCATATACTTAAATTTACGAAGTTGTGGCACTAAATATTTATTACCCAATCTAGTACCAATTTCTTTATTAATTCTTCTAATGGTTACATATGGTGTTGGTACGTTTTTATCATCGTCAACAAACTTCCAAGTTTTACTATATTCACCCCATCTGTCATTATCCAAATAGAATGTGGGAACTATTTTACCATCAATCACAATTTTAAGATTTTTTGAATTGATATGGTTAAATATACCCCTATCCATATCTTCTAAAAGAATTGTTCTTGGTAAATAATTCGTTTTAATATCGGTAGCATTCATCAATTCTTCAATTCTATCCATACCATATTTAAGGTATTCACTACCAATTTTTGGTGGTCGAATATCAAGTTTTGTTTTATTTTTTTTTGGAAGTGCCATTATTAGTTTTTTTTATAAATACTTATTTTTTTATTAATAATGGTTATATGTTTATTGGATTTATATAATATTAATGTAAATTTTTTTGAAATTTTGTTTTTTATAAAATTAAAAATATCTTTGTATAAAAAAAATAAAACATGTTAGTTGAAAAAAAGGTACATATAGAAAATAATGAAATTGGATATGTTGATGCAATATATAATTCACAAAATATATTAAAAAGTACATATTTTCCCAAAAGTGAAAAACTTTATATTGTCTTTAATAAAGGAAATACATATTCATATTTAAACATAACCCAAGAAATTTATGATGATTTTGAAAATGCAGAATCCCAAGGAAAATATTTTCATAGTAATATAAGAAATAATGAAAAATATCCAACATATAAAGAGTATAAACTATATCCCAATGAAATTGATGAAATAAAAAAAATAATTTCAGAATGGAAAAAAAATAATCAAATTTTGGATGATGAATAATATCACAATTGAACAATATGATAATTTATTTCTTTTAGTTAAGAAAATACTTGAATTTTATTCCGATGAAGAAAATTATAAATTACCATCAAGTGATTCAAAATTTAAAGATAGAAAAATTATAATAGACAATGGTACACAAGCAAAATTTGCATTATCAAAGATAGATGAACTGATAAAGTTTAATGAAGATATTGATAATGAATATTTTGAACGTTTAAATAATGAAGATATTACTGAAAATAAAATAAATGAAATTTTTAATAATTTAGATAATTTAACAAAAAATTTTTAACTATTAAAATTATAAAGAAATGGAAAGAAGAAATGAAAATCAAACAAAAATGAACGCTATGAAATCTCGTTCAATTATGATGATTACATCACTTGTTGTAATTTCTGCATTAATTCTTATTGCAATTTTTAAACTATTTGAAACAAACAATGCAGGATATTATCAAGTTAAACAATCATTAATTAGTGGTAAGTTGAGTGTTAGAAATACACCTGGTACTTATATGCAAAATTTTGGAAAAATTACTACATATCGAATTACTGATGATGTAATATTAAGTAAAGAAAAGGGTGATAAAAGTCTTACTAATAGAGAAATTAAACCTGAACGTGTACTATTTCCGAATGGTTATGCCGATATTGATTTTGTTGGTTTATATGAAATACCATTAGTTCCAGAAATTCAAATTGAACTTCATATTAAATATGGTAATAATTCTAATCTTCAGTATATGATTAAACAACAAATTACGGAAGCATTAAAAAATACTGCCACATTAATGTCTGCTGAAGAAGCATATTCCAATAAACGTTCTGAATTTATTCGATTATCGAAAGAACAAGCATTATTTGGTTTATATGAATCTAAAGTAAGAAGTGAATTTATTACAAATTCAGCAGGTCAAAATCAAGAAATTAAACATTATAGTGTAAATAGAGATACTACAGGAAAACCTATAATAATGAAAGAATCGTTGCTTGGTAAATATGATATCACTTTACCACAATTTAATATTAAGGATATGGATTTTGATGATAAATTAATAGCATTAATTGATTCAAGAAAGGATGCACAAAAAGCACAACAAGATGCTATTACAGAAAAAGCCAAAGGTGAAACACGAATTGCTAAAGAAAAAGCAGACCAAGAAGTTGATAAAATTAAACAAGTGACAATTGCACAGAAAGAAAAAGAAGTCGCAGAACTTAATGCAGAAAAAGCATATAAAGTAGCAATGTTTAAGGCAAAAGAAGCAGAAGAAGAACGTAAAGCATTAATTTCAAAGGGTCAAGGTGAAGCAGAAGCAGCAAGACTTAAGGTTTCCGCAGGACTTACACCACAAGAACGTGTTGAATGGGAATATAAAACAAAAGTTGGTGTTGCAACTGAACTTGCTAAAATTAAAGTACCAACAATGATTATTGTGGGAAATGAAGGTAAAGGTGGTGCAAATCCAATGGATATGATTGGTGTTAGCATGGGATTGGATGTTATGAAAAAGATGGAAGATTTGAATAAAAACAAATAAACAAACAATAAAATAAGGGAAGTGAATAATTTTTTAATATTTAATTTAATAAAAAAAAAAATAAAGCCATGATAAGTTTAATTATTTTTGGAATTATAATTATTTTATTTGTTTATTATCTTATTGTAATAATAACAATATTTCAAAGAAGTGAATTTTTTGAAAAAAATAATAATTTTATTAAGTCTTTTATTCCATTTAAAATGTTTTTTCTTAAAGGTTATAAAACAAAAGATAAATAAAATTATGAAAATTTTAATCAAATATCATAATCCTAATTGTAAAATTGAATCACATGGTAATTGGTTTGATTTAAAATCATCAATTGATATTGAATTAAATGAATTTGAACATGCATTAATACCATTGGGAGTATCAATGAAATTACCAAAATATTATCAGGGTAGTGTTGTTCCTAGAAGTGGAACTTTTTCTAAATTCGGTGTAATTCAAGGAAATCATTACGGAGTGGTTGACGGTCCTGATAAACACACGGATGGTTATTCGGGTAATAACGATATTTGGAAATTTAGTGCTATTGCATTAAGGTCAACAAAAATATCAACTGGTGATAGAATTTGTCAGTTTGAAATAAGACCTACAATGAAAGCACCTTGGTGGGCTAAACTTAAATGGATTTTTGATAATAAAATTGAATTTATTGAAGTTGATAAATTAAATTCAAAAGATAGGGGTGGTTTTGGTAGTACGGGTAAATAAAAACATAAAACAAAAAAAATAAAAGCATGAAACAATATATAAATTTAGTTAATAATATTTTAAAAAATGGTGTTGAAAAAGAAAGTGGTAGGGCTAATATGCCAAACACTTTAGAAATTTCAAAAAGTTCTATAAAAATGGATTTGAAAAACGGATTTCCATTACTAACAACAAAAAAAATGTATTGGAAGGGTATTGTACATGAATTATTATGGTTTTTACGTGGTGATACCAATATTAAATATTTAGTTAATAATAATGTTAACATATGGAATGATGATGCCTATAGGTGGTATAATGATAAATATGTTAAATTAGGCGCACCTATAATATCTTTTGATGAATTTATTGATAATGTAAAAAGAGGAAAAAAAACAAAAGTTAATAACCCAAACCCAACTAAAGAACATCCATATGAAAGATATGTAACATATACATATGTTAGCAAACATGCTACAAGCTATAAGCCTTGCTCACGTACATACATATATAATATTTCCTCAATCGTTACATCTTGGCAATCCGTCTTTTCTGGGTAATATATCATTACTTGATTTGCCCATCCATTTCTGCAATCATAAATATTTTGAAGTGGTAATTCGTTCCACCAATCCAAAGCACGTTGCATAACAACAGATATACCCAATTTGGGGTTCTGTTTAAATCTTGGTTCTTCTACGTTTTTATTCATTTTATCTTAATTCACTTTATTTGAAAACATAATGCGGATATTGCTTTCTCCTTTCTTTGAACCATGTATTGGTTGAATCGTTTAAATATTCGTATCCAGTATATGATTTTTTCTTTGTAATTTTATTAACAGTTCCAATAAACTGTTTAAAGGTGGGGTCTATTTTCTCACCATTTTTAAGTTCAATCCAAGTATGTTGAAATTTGCCGTCATTTGTATAGACATACCCTTCAATAACTTTAATATCACCTAAAAGTTTTGCATTTACTTCTTCAACTTTCTCTACAAATAATTCAGCAAAATGAACACAAGAACCATACACATCACAATACATTTTTTCAGAAAGTTCTTTAGCAATGTCAAACAATATTTTTAAATCATTATCTGTATTTTCCACGTGTTCATTCAAATATTCACGTATAGTAGTCTCTATAAACTTTCTTAGTTTCATATCTTTCTCCATATATTTTACTTTATATATAAATATTCAAATTTTAATTTTTCTGTTTTTATTCGAGCTTCTATTTTCATTTATCGTTTTATTTATTTGGAAATTTTAATGTGTTACTTTCCTAAAATTATGTTCTTTAACATAAACATTCGTAAATAAAACGTTATACGCTATTTTAAGGACACAAAGTTCAAATCAGAACTTAATCCACACCCGAAACAAAACCAAGATGTTTGAAACCAAGCACCACTATTCTTTTCAGGTTTAAAATTAAAACGTTTGTTTGGTATCAACAACTGAATACCATTTTCATTAAACACTTTTCCACGTTCAACTCCCTCTAATGCGGTCAAAGGAAGTAAAAACATAAATGGTTTTTTTAATTCATAAGCACGTTTCAGAAATTTATCTTTTAAAGAATAAGGTGGGTTTGTAATAATCATATCATAATTTTCAGGTTCGTATTTGAAAAAATCTTTTCCATCTTCAATATGTGTTGTTATTACATTGTATCCAGCATCTCTCAATACTTTTACAATTTTACTTTCTTTAATTGCTGTACACTCCCAAATTATTTTTACTTCCTTTGGTATGTATGGTAAAATCATTTCTACCGCTTCTTTTGGTGTGTATAGTTCGTCAAACGCACCTCTTTTACTAAAATCTTTTTTCTGCTCTAATAAACTCATATTTGTTTTGTTTTTATTTTTAAAAGGACACAAAGAAAAAACAGCGTATAACAAGATATAAACCACATTAAAACGATGGTTTATACCCAGCCGTTAGGCAACGTTAATTTTTTCTTTTTTCTTGTCTAAAACTGTAAATA
>ERZ795052.106-NODE-106-length-118946-cov-12.154991_pt1 | contig 118946 bp, 105 predicted proteins | sample MGYA00375136_ERZ795052 | MGnify/ENA primary metagenome ERZ795052 (study PRJEB30181, sample SAMN05720156) | activated sludge metagenome | isolation source: Anaerobic digester | place: Japan | collected 2015-05-26 ...
CGAAATATACGATTGCTAACGTGTACGTTCATCCTTTTGGCCCGGACGGGCCGCTGCGCGGCCTTCATGTCAACCAAAAGACGTCGGGTCCCGGCAACTCCCGATAGCGCCCTCCAGGATTGCCCCCGGACCATGTTGCAGGGTGCCCTCTCGACCTTCTTTTAGCTCCAAATCCTGCTAAACATTACAATCATCCCCCCGCCCCTCTCCCGCCCCCGCCAAGCTACTGCCCCTGCCCATTCTTGAGCCATTCAGTTCTCAAAATCCCACACAGTATCAGATCCTCTGGCTTTCCCCACTGGCGTACGTGAGAACGCAGGCGACCTTCTTGCTGCATCCCTATTTTTTCTAAGATGCGCCCAGACGCCGGGTTTCGCACAAAGTACTGAGCGTAGACTCGGTCCAAATCTAGGCCTTCAAATGCGAATGCCAGGATTCTTGCAGCCGCTTCTGTAGCCAGCCCCTGGCCCCAAAAAGGGACTCCCAGCCAATAACCCATCTCAGCGTTGCGATGCCTGTAGTCAATGCTGGCCAGCCCAATTACCCCTATTAGTCCAGGCTTATACTTGAATTCAATTGCAAATACCGCCTGTTGCTGGTTTTTCCAGGACTCCAAACTATAGTTTATCCACTGGATAGCTGCCTCATCGTTGTAAGGGTGCGGAATATTTAAAGCTGTATCAGCAACTTCAAAATCGCCAGCCCACCTCACCAATTCGGGGATGTCTGTAAGCTGCTGTGGTCGTAGTATCAACCGCTTTGTGTAAAGAACAGGCTGTGTCCGCAAACCGCAATCCTCCCCCTCTAAACTACATCACAGTGTAACTATCACATTAAACCGCTTTTTTAGCCCTAAAATCCTTGCCCAACCAGCCTCTGGCCAAAATCAACAAAACGCTAGAAGTGCAGGCAATTATGCCATATATGAGCCACATGGTTTCAGTATTCAGCTCAGCTGCCGGAGTGTCAGCAGGGCAGTATTTTGAAAGGAAATAACCTGAAAACAGCGGAGTTATAACCTTTGTCAAAAACCATGGGAACTGTGCGATGCCCATGTAAGCAGCTGTGCGTCCTTTAGGTGCAATTTCGGCGGCATATTGCAAAAATCTCGGCTGCCACATGGCCTCACCAATGGTGCTCAGTACTAAAAATCCGAAAAGCGCAGGTGTTGATGGCCCAGTTGTCAGCAAAAACGTGGGCAATGCCATTATCGCCGTCCCAAGAATCATCATCGTGTAGATGTTTCGTCGCCAGGTCAAAGCAGTCACTATCGGAACCAAGATGAAGATCAACAAGGGATTGAAATTAGTCGCCAGCTCAAAGTTTTGCCCCAACCATGTACCCTGGTAGGCTCGATTGACGTACATCGGCAGCGTCAACCAGTTGTGAGCAAACAGCGTTTGTACTGGAATTAAACTAAAAATGAAAAAGCTGAATTTAGGGTTTGCCAGTGGATGGTTTTTGATCCAGTGCCACACTTTCGCCCAAAAAGGCGCTGACGCTGGAAGTTTCACTGGTTCTGCGGCACTTTCTTCAACTTCCTTTTGTTGGTGGGCTAGCGCTGCTTGAGCGATGGCCTCTTTTTCAACTTTGGGGGTCAAAATGAAAAACGTGACCAAGATTCCAACCAAGGTCAGCGCTGTGTAGATCCAATAGACACCTGGAATCCCCAAACCCAAATATTTTTCGTCGCGTAGCAAAAAGGCAAACGAGGGCAGCCATCCTCCAAGATTCATCAACGCGTAAAGCATGGCAAATCCCATAGATGCCGTAGCTGGGGTGGTGAACTTTCGAACGGCTGCATAAGCAGACGGCTGATAAATTCCATAACCAAGTACAATCAATAAGATTCCAGCCATACTAAGCAGGTGAATAGGGGACCCAAGTCCATCAGGCCCCAAACCCAAGGTTGGGCCAACTGAAATGGTGGCTCTACCAATAAACATCAGGGTCAAGGCAATCAAAATCGCTGTTCTGACCCCGAGTTTATCGCCAAGGCCTCCAAACAAGAACATGCTGAAGGTAATTCCAAAGGTCAAAAACCCAACTGAAATGCCGGCGGCCTCATCGCTAAGCCCAACAGATGTATTGAAAAACATGGCCAAATAGCCAAGCATCCCAAAATAGACCAGCCCCTCAATAAAGTAGGAGAGATTGACACCCCATAGCGCCCTAGGGGCCCTTGCAAGGTCCACAAATGGCTGGGTAATCTCCTTCCACCACGGTCCCTTAGGTTTGTTTTCCAAGCTGTCGGACATCTTTTTTCACTCCCAATGCCAATCCAATCCCGTCATTAGGTTACACCAACGCGACGCTAAATTTCCCTTGAAATGAAAAAGTCTGTCTATTGTGTGGATTTAATCGGTTGCAGGTTTTTAACGGCGGCGAGTGCGTGGGCCTTTTCTTTGGCCAGGTTGTGCTGTTCCCGAGTGCTTGCGAAACAGTTCGTCATCAAGCGCGGCAATAGTGGCAGTTGACGCCCCTGAAGCGTTCAGCTTAATTAGTCCTTTGTAATTCAGCCACTTGATTGTCATAGTTGCGTCAAAGACCATTCGCCCACCTTTTTCAAAAATCACCCCCTCTTCGATTTTCAGTGTGCCTTTACTGGAAAGCGCCTTGAAAGTACAGGCTTTTTGAGGGATGAATTCAAGGTGTCCAAATCGAGTTCGTTTCGCGGCAAAATGGCAGGTTTCCCCAGAATATTCATGTGTTAAGGTCACGCGAATGATGCCATCTGGGTCTCTTTTGACCGAGGCAAAAACCTTGGCCCACATTTTTTTGTCCGGCACTGGGTTAAAAGGTGTCACCTTCACCGCTTCAATTTTTCCTCTAAGAATTGCATCGCCTGGTTTGGGTTTTGCTTTGGAAAATGCGGGAACTGTGAATAAAACAGCCAAAAGAAAAATAACCGGAGTCAAAAGTTTTCTGTTTGTCATCTCGCTACCTCCTTGTGCTTGTGGCACCGAAAGCGATAGACGAGGTTTTGACAAATAAATTCATTAGGCAGGCCAAAGGACCGTTTAAAACATCATGTTTAAATGGGTTAACGCTTGGAAATTATGGGTTTAATAAGTCAGCCACAGTGTGGCTACACCTGCGGCTAGCAAGGGGATAGCAAAATTGTCGTCCAAGCGGTCGCAGGCAAGCTCGGTGGCTGTGGCAGTAAGAGCAACTGTTCCGATCATGGCTGCTGCCCGCACCGGGGGCATTTCAGGACCTGCAAGGGCAAACAAGATGGCTCCGGTTAAAAGGGCTGTGATCAAGAACGTGGCGGAGCCAACGAAGCTTTTGGCCTGGTAGATCTTTTTGCGTCCAAATCGTTTGCCCATCAAAGTGGCCGCCGGATCGGCGAAGGCCAGAATCAACACTCCAAGCTCGGCTGCAAATTGTGGCATCAACAAAACCGCCAAGAAAACGGCCACGCTGTACCAGGAGGCTGAGTTGGGGCGGTTTCGCTCCCAGGGACGAATAATGTGCTTGAAAGGCAGCGTCAAAGCCCAATTGACTTTTGGGTGGATGCGCCTGGCAAGCTCCAGTAAAACGACACTTCCAGCCAAGATGCCTGTGATGCCAACCGCCCATTGGTAATTTAAAACAAGTTCGTACATTAAAACGCCAAAAAGCCCCATGCCAACGTGGAATAGATTGCGCCTGTAGTTGGTAGGCTTTAATGGGCGTAGTTCAATAGGCTTGGCGGCTGGACCAAGTTCGTCTTTGTGAGAACGGCGAAATGTGCGGATTCGGCGGCGCAGTTCTTCGTACTGGTCTGACATTGTGCCTGTCAGTTCTTTCAGTCGTCGAATATTGGCATCAGATACCAACGTTCGAGCATATTCATTTAGGCTTTCATAAAGACGTTCAAGTGTTGGAATAACAACGTCAATGCTTGTTGAATCGCTGACTGCGCGTACCTTTTGGGCCAGATTTTGACAACTGTCTATCATGGCCTTGCGCCACCGCACGTCCTTAAGTTTTGGCTTTTGAAGTCGGGTTGTTAGCTCGTATGTTTCCTTGGCTAACTGGTGCAGTATTTCGTTGATCTCCAGTGTTTGGGTCCAGGTCAGCTGCATCAGTCCAATAGCCTCCAGGCTTTTTCCAAAAACTCGGGGCAGGATTTAATCATTTGTAGATGTCAAAAGCAAATGAATGAACGGTCAAAGCGCAACTAGATAATCGAATTTGGCCAAATCACCATAAATGATATTGACGCGTCGCGTTATTTTTGTGTAACTTCTGCCGTCGTCGAGGGACGCACTTTTACTGGAGCGAGTTCATGGATGTAAAGAAATTTCCAAAGTTTTTTAGAGATAGGATTGTTTTAGAGGAAGAGGCTCTTAAAAAAACTGTGCGCAGCGGCACTAGGATTGTGACAGGCTTTGCCACTTCGGAACCTGTTACTTTTTACACTAATGTCTGGGATTTTATTAGAAAAGAGAAAATTCGCGACTTGAGTTTTCGAAGTGCGCTAGTTTTGATGCCTTATGATTTGTTTCTTGGAAACACCTTAAAGACCAAGGGGTTGTTGCCAGGGGTGGCTGATGAGATCAGCTTTTCAATGCTGGCCACTTGGGCCAGAGCCATCAATAACGCCACCAAGAAAGTAGAAAGTCTGCAGCGTTTGATTAATCATTACGAGAGATTAAAGAGGAGAAATATCACTTTTACCTCAGGCTTCCTGTCGCCTGTGTTGAACACAATTATACCTGAAACCCCTGTAACCAAAGTGATGCATCCAGATTGCATTGGGCGCAACACGACTCGTCTTGGCCTTTGTGACATGCAGTTTTTACATTTTGCTGATGCCGCGGATGCAATGGGATTTGATGGTGAGGGTAAGCCACGTGGCGACACTTTTGTGGCTGTAATGACGCCGCCCAACGAAGATGGAGAGATGAGCCACGGTCCTTCTGCGGCATGTAATGGCGAGGTAATCGCACGAATTTTGGAGAATTGTGACGCCGACTTGCTGCTCTATGTGAACAAAAACTATCCGTTTACTAGGGGGCTTCCAGACGCGCCTAACACGTTCCACGTAAATCAATTCAAGAAGATGGCCAAGGCCGGCAGACTATATGTGGTGATAGATGACGGCCCAATTCCGGCGATTCCACCAAATCGTTTTGATAAGCCACAGGCAACCGAGTTGGCGATCGCAGATCAGGTTGTAAATCACCTGGAACTAAATGGGGCTACAACCAACGGTCGGGCGCTTCAGGTTGGTTTTGGTGGTACAGGAGTGCTGGCAGTGCGTAAGCTGAAGGAGTCTTCGTGGCATGGGCGCTGCTATACTGAGATGCTTGAGCCTTTCATGTTGGACCTGTTTGACTCTGGCAAGATTGCCGGTTCTCACTTTATTGAAAAGGATGGTCGTAGGACCATGTTGGATGGGAAAATCGTGTGCACCTTTACTCTTGGGACCAAAGGTGGCGATTTTTATCAAAGGATCGATAACAACCCTGCGATTGTTGTTGCGCCCTCGTCTAGGGTTGTGATTCCTGAGGGTTTTTACCATGGGATAGGTATCAACAACGCCCTTGCGATTGACTTCAACGGTCACGTCAACATCTCGGCTAGGGACAAAAATCATTATTCAGGGGTTGGGGGAGGCGCGGCCATTGTCAGAGGGCTGGCGCGAGGCGGTATTTCGTATCTGTGCATGAAATCAACGCATAAGACTCCTGAGGGTGAATTGCGCTCATCGATTTTTCCGTTCATGCCAAAAGGGACACCAATTTGCTATACAGGGCCTGACATGTGCGGCGGTCGCGAAGGGGCCCGTTCGTTTCTTGTCACCGAACATGGCATGGCAGATTTGACTGGCAAAAGTCAGGCTGAGTTTATAAAGGCCTTGATTTCTGTGGCTGACCCGCAGTTCCAACCATTCTTGGAGCGCGCCGCGTATAACGAGTATCGAATTCGAATTTGATTCTTGCTGAGTACTTTGAAATCTATCGATAACCTCCATAATTGCCCTTGTTCTAAAATTGATTAAGCCATACGCTAGTCTGGGTCTATTTGGGATTGCTTGGTTTCATTTGATTTCGCCTAGGCCCGCCTGATTTGTTTGGAGGTTTGTCATGTTGAGTCCGAGAATTGGCTTGCGTCAGATTTTTATGGTTGTGACGTTGTTTGCGTTCATTGCGTGTGGAGGCACAACGGACCCTGGTGAACAGGATGTCAATGGCAAAGATGACCCCGGATCGCATGTTGATACTGGGGATGACAAAGGTGGGGATGCTGAACGCCCCGATTCCATTCTGGACGACGGTGCAGGCGACACTGAACCTGAGGTTACCTGTGTATGCAACACGGATGATGAGTGTTGTGACGGCTGCAATGCATTAAACGAATCACAAGCTTGTGGCCCAACAGGACCCTGTCTCGTGCCTGGCACCTGTCAGACTGGCGTTTGTGTGGGCGGTGGGCCTTTGGTCTGTGACGACAACGGTGCCTGCCAGCAGCCAGGCACTTGCGACCCCTCGTCAGGAGGGTGCGTCTATGAGGACCTGCCGAATAACAGCCCATGTGAGGCAATCGAAGGCCTAGATGGTAGTGGAGCCTGCCTTGATGGCGCTTGTTTTGGTTTTGGGCGATGTGACCATCGTACTTATGACCAACCGACTGGATATCCCTGTAACTACGACTCTGAATGTGAAGAAGGGTGGTGTTACGTCTGGGACGATAGTTGGACGGCCTTTTGTTCAAGGCGTTGTGGCGAGGGCTTGCCAGCCTGCCCCGAGAACATGGTCTGTGTCAGTGATCGTGACCAGACTGGAAACCGCCACTGCCACCTGATTAACAGGAACAAATCTCTGCCAGGTGATGCTTCCCAGCCTTTATACGCGGTATGCAACTCCAACGAGGACTGTGAAGGCGGTCTTTGCTTAGCCTACGGTAACAAGCGTTTCTGTACGACAAACTGTGAGGTCGATGGTCGTGCGGACAAAACGATATGCGGGACCTGTGGTGAATGTCTTGAGGACAGACGTGAGGGCAGTGACGAGGGGCGGTACATCTACACGTTCTATTGTGTGCCTGAAGGCAGCAATGAAATTGGTGATCCCTGTGGGATGAGCTTTGACTGTTCTATTCCGTTCTGTCAGGGTGGCCGATGCTCCACTCAATGCGTTGTTTTTTCGGATGGATTTGACACTTGCCCCGAGGGTATGGTTTGTTCTCAAGGGGTTTTAAGGAATCCTGAAGTATCCGTTTGTGTCGTCGCAGATCTGGCCCACCGTAAGCTTGGTGAATCCTGTGATGGTAACTGGGCATGCGACGAAGGTGAGTGCTTGGAATATCGTGGTCAGCAAGTCTGTATGCTTAAATGCTCCGAAGAGGAACCGTGCCCAGACACTTCGGAATGTTTGGTGGTGAACTATCAAGAACTCTGTATTCCAAAAGATGAGCTTGGAACAGTGCCCTATGGTGAAAGTTGCATGTTTAACTTTGATTGTGCCAGTGGCCTATTCTGTCACCGTGGAGTATGTCTGGCCAGATGTGAGACTGACGAAGACTGTGAATCTGGTACTTGTTTCCTGGATGGCCTGTTTTGGGCCATTTACTGCGCCCCTGATTGCACGGTGGATAATGACTGTCCATCACGAATGACGTGTATCGATGGGTCTTGTCTGGGGAGTTTTAATGGTGGCAGTTATTTATTTGGAAACTGTCGCGTTGATAAGGACTGTGAGACAGGCATTTGTGTTCGCGGTCAATGTACAGAAACGTGCTTCGATGAGGCTCCGTGTGAGGGCTCGATAATTCCTGAATGGGAGGAGACAAACCTTTGTAAGCCTTGTAACCCATGGTATTTTGGCAGCGACTGTGGAATTTTTAATCATTGTGTTCAAACCGGGGAAGATACAGGATTTTGTGCTCCGCAATGTGGCCTTTATGATTACGATATCTGCCCACCAGGTACCAGATGTTACACCATTGATGGATATACTCAGGCGTGCGTTCCCATTACGGGGGCTTGCGAGATCACATCAGTGTGTGGCAGTAACGGACTTTGCATCCGTCCGGTTGGCGACAGCATGCCATGCAGTACAGACATTGAGTGTGTTGGTGGCAGTTGTGTCGATGGCAAATGCTTGGGCGGCCAGTGCACAGTCGATGACGATTGCGGTTGTGAGATGCTTGTATGTTCAGGCGGTTCGTGCGTAGTTTCCAATGAATATGTTTTGGAGGTCGAGCCCAATGATGACCTTAGTACTGCTCAGGTTATTGCTGGGCCACGCACCAGGGTAGCCGCGAGTTTGTTGATGACAGGTGAGGCATACGACATTGATCTCTTTAAGATTCACCTGAATGCTGGGCAAGTCTTTGATGTCATGACCGAGCCTTTCTGTAATCAGCGGGCTGACACCTATCTACGTCTGGTGACGGGTGATGGGGTGCCGATCGAGGGTTGGGAAAATGATAATATCGCTCAAAACTGGTTTTTCAGCTGGCTTAACGGTTTCGTCGCTGAGACAGCCATGGACATCTACATCGAGGTGGGACAGTCGCCTTATTATTCAGGTGCCGCCAGGTTTAACTACTTGTTGGCCGTGCATATTTTTGATTTGGCAGCGAACAATACTTGTGAAGGTGCGATTTTCTTGGAGGAAGGAGCTGATACATACGACATATCAGTGGCGGTTGATTCCTTTTCCATCTCATCCTGTACTGGCTATGGTTTCCCTGGTAAGGATTTGGCGTTTAAACTTGAAGTTCCAGCCAAGAGAGGAATGAAGGTAATCATTGATGCCCCATTTGACTCACAACTTTCGTTGGTCAGTGACTGTGAAAATGCTAATGAAACTTGTATGACGGGCGCCGACGATACCTGGGATCCCGGCATTGAGTCCTTCGTGTGGGCAAACACGGAGGATGAACCAGCCAATCTGTTCCTGATAGTTGATAGCTATTACACAGGTGGTGACCCTAACTTTGACCTAGGTGTCAATTACTTTTACTTTGAAGACCCGAGCAACGACCTTATTGAAGGGGCCATCGACCTGACTTCGGGTGAGAAGGTTATGGTTACGACCTTTGGGGCCAAAGCAGATTACGATGCCGTGGATTTCGGATGTGCTGTGGCAACGCCAGGGCCTGATGTCGTTTACCGCGTGCAATTTGCACCTGGAGATTACGGGGTGTTCAGTACATCTGAACTGTCTGGAATTAGTCCCATAATTTCTTTGGTCCTTCCAGCTGAAGAGGGAATTGAGGCGCAGTGTTTGGCGCAAGGCCAAGGTGGGGTGGCTTGGCAGAACGATGATGAGGGGGTTGTAACGGCATATTTGATCGTCGACCAGGCAAGGGCTCATACTTATTCAGACTTTGATTTGCTTCCCGTTCTTGGGCCGCTTGGCGAATACCATGGGCCGTGTGATCCGAACACTTACCAGAAGGTTTGTTCCACTGAAGAAGCCGTTGTTTTAGCCTACTGTAACGAGGTGACAAAATCGGTGATTAAACACGACTGTAATGCTGCCTGTGTTAAGGGTGGCGCTCTTAGTGGCGTTTGTCACACGTTTACAACTCCGCCACATGAAGGTGATAAATGCAAGTGTGAGTACGACTGTTCGCTGCCAAATGACCACTGTGACAGATTGCTTTATACCAACTGTACGTGCAGTGCTGCAGATCCCTGTAACTGGAAAGAAGATGGTGGGTGCGACGAGTTGTGTGAAATTGAATACCCAGATGATTTCTTTGATGATTCTGTGGATTGTGCGCCTCAGGGGTAGGCAGGGACAGGATCAGGGGCGGGGCTTTGTTCGATATTAATAGCTGTCAGGGTTGTTGGGCGGCTTAGATGGAGTTCGAAAGTTCCTTGGTGGTGTCCCTTTGGGTGATTGTTGCAGTCTGCGTTGTTGCTTCGATTATTCTTTATGTTCCTTCAGGAAAGAAACCTTTGCCAGTGGCGGCTTCATTTAGTTTTACCAAAGTGATAAGCGAGGATGGCAGCGAGCGCATCGAGAAAACTGAGGGTGGCTTACCCAGTGTTCTCGATGGCAGAGTGCTTAAAGCGGCAAAGGGGGATCAACTGGCTTATGAGTTGGAAGGCTGGATGGATGGTGAGATGCTGGTTGCACTTGGGGTGCGGGTGCCTGTCAATGTGGCTACCAAAGAGGACCTGGTTGCAGTTCCTGGTATAAACAAAAGAGTGGCCGAGGCAATCGTGAAAGGCCGCGAAGCTTTGGGCAAGTACCAATCCTGGGAAGAGCTGGCTCGGATAAAAGGGGTAGGGCCCAAAACGCTTGAAGTTTTGCACCATAACGTTTTGCTTAACAGCGTTCCTTTTGAAACTGAAGCTGAAAAAATCAGGCGATTAAACTGGTTGCGGCTGTTGATGCCTTGGAAAGCAGGCTGTTTTTAGTGATTCAACAAGGTCTGGTCGAATTGTTTAGGTAGTAGCGCCTTCAACGTGGACACGTCGGTGAGCCCGTTTCTGGCAACCATGAAAACGACCATGTTCTTGTCAAACTCAGACAAGGCTTGACGACACATCCCGCAAGGGGGGCATGGTGTATCTGTATCGGTCACTATCACCAAGGCAGTGATTTGGGTTTCACCTGCGACCACAGCGGCTGCAATTGCACCTCGTTCGGCGCACATTCCGACTGGATAGGACGAATTTTCCACGTTACACCCAGCATAGATGCCGCCTTTGCTGCCTAGAACCGCGGCACCTACCTTGAATCTGGAATAGGGTGCGTACGCGTTTTGCATCGCTTCCGAGGCCTTTTCCAGTAAAAGAGGATAATCTGTGATTTCCATGACACTCTCCAAACACTTGGAAATTATGGGCGTTAGTTCAAGTAGCGACCCATTTTAAATCAACGCGATAGTTTGCTCAAAGAGATCGGACAGGCGCTTGCCAGCAAGGTTTCCAACCTCTTTGACTTCATCATGGGACAGCAAGGAATCTGACAGGCCAGCGGCTACGTTTGTGATACAGGAAACGGCCGCGCATCTGACTCCAGCATGCCTTGCCGCAATGATTTCAGGCACTGTGGACATACCCACTGCGTCAGCCCCAAGTGACATGAACGCCCTAATCTCGGCAGGAGTCTCGTAAGTTGGGCCAGATAGCGCCATGTATGTGCCTTTGTGAAGGTCGATTCCAAGGCTTTTACCTGCTTGCACAAACTTGTCTATGATTTCGCCATCATAGGGTTTTGTCATATCTGGGAACCTTGGTCCAAGTGCATCAAGGTTTGGCCCTCTTAAAGGATTGGCACCCATCATGTTGATGTGGTCGGTGAGCAGCATGAAATCGCCAGGCGTGAACTCGGGGCGCAGACCACCAGCGGCGTTGCTGACTAAAAGCTGCTTTATGCCAATAACGGCCAGGGCACGCACAGCAAGAGCAGTTGTCTGGATATCGTGGCCTTCATAGTAGTGCGCCCTGCCGGCCAACACTGCAACGGTTTTGCCCTGAAGCTTGCCGACAACCAGATTGCCGGCATGTCCTGCGACGGTCGAAGTGGGAAGGCCAACTTCAGCATAAGGGCAAACAATCGAATCTGTGAGCCGTTTTTCAAAACCACCAAGGCCAGAGCCTAGGATTACCGCGATGGATGGTTTGTCGCGATTACCTAGAAATTGCAAGATGTTGCGAGCTACTTTCGCGACTTCTTGTCCGGCTGGTGGGCCTTTATCCAACTGGGCCAGTAGGTTTTCAATGCGATTCATCTAAAAAACTCCAAACTAAAGAGCTGCACCATTGTAGCCTCAAAGGAGGGTAGGGGTTGAATTTTCTTTAAGGGGTGCACATTATCTGCAGGCTTTTACGGGAGACTTTCATGAAGCTTTACTTCTATCTTTTAGGCGCGGCGTTGATTGCTGTTATGGGCTGTTCGAAGCCTGAATCTGCTGGGCCTTTGCAAAAGGTTGCGACTCCAGCCAAGGGCCTTCCAACGCCTGAGGCTGCTGCTGGTGGGCAGGTGCATTCACAAGGCGTCCAAGCTGAAATGCCAGACGATGACGTGCATCGTCGCGCCAAGATGGGGGCTGCCACAGGTGGGGCTATGTCTCCAGTCTCAGCACACGGAGAGGTGGATTCAACCCAGCTTGATGATAACGTGATGCCACTTCGCTTAAAGGGCCTTGGAAGTGCGTGGGAACTTAAAAGAGCCCTTAAAGTGCTTGAAAGTGCTGAGGCCAAGGCCAAGTTTGAAGAGGCATTTCGCTTGACGTTCAGTGCCAACAAGAGTTTGCGGGATTTGGGTAAGGCACAGCAGATTTTTGAAGACATGCTTAGGGAAAATCCAAAGTTTGTGCAGGCATATCGAGGGCTTGCGTATGTTGCGCTTTCTAACAACTTTAACATGGTGAAGGCCACTGAACTTTATGAAAAAGCACTGGAAATCGATCCAAATTATGGTGAAGTGCACTACGCCATGGCGTTTTTGTATGCCGGAAGTGACCACGAGAAAGGTGCCAAGCATCTGGCCAGGGCTTTAGAGTTGGATATTCCAGATGAAAATGGGCTGAAAAACGTTTATCAAATTGGCGCTCAGTAAACTCGCCTAATCCCTTTACTTTCCAAAATAAACATTGACAAAAGCTACCGAAGATCCAATTGTATTGTCCGCGTGTGCCTGTATACGTGTTGCTCAAACTTTTAGGAGACGAAATGAGAACTTCGGTAGCACTGGCTGTTGCCGTCTTGATTACTAGTGTCGCCGTTGGTTGCGGTGGAAAGAAGGACCTTCACCGACTTGGACCAGATGTTTTAAACCTGGTTCCCCAGGAAGAAAGAGCCGCTCTTGACCCGTATCTGGCCGCTTTTGAGCAGGCCAAGAAGGATGCGGAAGAGGCTAAAGACGCTCTCTCCCAGACTAAAACCGATGTTGGAAAGGCTACAACTGAGGCCAAACGAGCAGAACTGCTAAGCGATGAGCTTACTGCGAAGGCTTCCCACCTGAAGGCTAGGCAAGCCCGTCAGGAAGCTGAATTAAAGCTGAAGGAAGCTGAGGCCCGCGCAAAGGATGCCGAGTATGAATACCAAAGGGCAGAACTGGCTTCCAAAAAGGGCCTAATCCCGTACAAGGGCTTCACCGCAACAAAATACCACACACAATTCCTGGATGTCGGTAAGGCTGTAGCAGACGCCAGAAAACGAGTGGAAAAGGCGCAGGCTGCTGAAACTAAGGCCGAAGCGGCCCACAAGAAAGCCCAAGATCGTCTGACCAAGGCTGGACAATAACTGCCACAAATATAGTTATCATTGCGTTCCCCTTTGACTTTTTCTTGTAAAGCCGGGATTATTCAGCCCAGCCTTAAAAGCCCGTTGGGCTGCGGAGGGATGTTTGTCCACAGAAATTACGAAAGAATTTACTTTTGAGGCGGCGCACCATCTGCCATCGGTTGGAGATGCTCACAAGTGCTCTAGGACCCACGGACACTTGTTTAGGGTTGAGGTGACAGTTGGCGGCGAAATCGACCCGATTATGGGGTGGATTATCGACTTTGCTGACCTAGCCAAAGCAGGCAAAGACGTCATTGGGGCGCTAGACCACAGGGTTTTGAACAATATTCCAGGGTTGGAAAACCCAACGTCGGAAAATTTGGCCAAATATCTGTTCGATAGACTTGCAGCCAGAATTCATGGCGTTACAGCTGTCACTGTTCATGAAAGCCCGACTTCAAAGTGCACTTACAGGCCTGGGGGCCAAGTTGCAAGGCCAACTACAGTCCAAGTCGGCGTCTCGGGATTGTCGTTTGCAGCTGCTCACGTTTTAGTTTTCCCAAATGGAGAAAGAGAGCCGTTGCACGGCCACGACTACAGGGTGTCTGTATCGGCTTGGATTGCTGGAAACGGCCCTGATAATGCTCAAGAGATATTAAGAGCCGCAACAGTGGACGCCATAGCTGACCTTGAACACCGAGTTTTGATAGCCAGCAAACCTGCAATTGGACATGTCGAGGTTTTGCAAGACGTTGTCAAACTGGTTTTGCCAGGCGAAACGGTTACTCTTCCACGTTCTGATTGCACTTTGATTGACACCACAAGCACAGCTACCGAAGCTTTGGCGGCCTTGATCGCGCAACGGATAGCTGATAGTGCTGCAATTGCGGACCTGAAAGTGTCTGAAGTGTCCGTGTCATTGTTGGAAGGAACACAGGATTTGGTCAAATCTACGGTCAAGTGCTAAAACTCCGCGAGATTATGGAGTTAAACGATGTCAGTCTCAACTAAAATCGACCTTTTGGACCGACTTCCACAGGAAATAACCGACCTGTTGGCTTCACACGGACAGCCTCCGTATCGTGGAATGCAGATCTTTCAGTGGATACACGATAAAAAGACGGCTGACTTTGAATCTATGACCAATTTACCCAAGGATTTGCGCAACATTCTGGTCGAAAACGCCACCATTTCATCTTTGGAACCGGTTGCAATCCTGGATTCCAAGGATGGTTCACGAAAATTGATTTTCGAGGTCGAGCAGGGGCGACAGTTTAGCGCCATCTTGATGCCTTCTTTGGACAGGGTGACTTTGTGCATCTCGTCGCAGATCGGATGCCGGATGGGTTGCCAGTTTTGCCTCACTGGGACAATGGGTCGAGTTCGCAACCTGACAGCGGCCGAGATCCTGGGGCAGGTCCATGCCGCGATCAGGCTTTCACCTCAACGCGTGTCAAATGTCGTATTTATGGGGATGGGTGAACCTTTAGACAACCTGGAAGCGGTGATAAGGGCGGTCAAGATAATAACTCACCGCGAGGGGCTGAAAATCGCACCTCGAAGAACCACGGTTTCAACAGTTGGCTTGGTGCCAAAGTTGGTTGAATTCATTGAAAGTGGGACCAAGGCCAGCATTGCCATATCGCTGTGCGCCACCACTGATGAGGCGCGAAACAAGGTCGTACCGATTGGGAAAAAATATGGGATAGAGGCGCTGATTTCGGCTCTTGAAGCCAATCGTCTGCCTCATGGGCATGTTTATACGATTGAATATCAATTAATTTCAGGAGTTGGGGATTCCCTTGAGGACGCTCGTCGCCTTTCAAAGATGTTGGCTCGCTTTCCTTCAAAGGTAAATCTGATACCATTTAATCCTTGGCCTGGGAGCCATTACAAACGCCCAACGGAAGAAGCTATTGAGGCGTTTAAGAAGATTTTGGAAGCGCGAAATCATACTGTTACGATTCGCCACAGCCGAGGCCAAGACATTGGAGCTGCCTGTGGACAGCTTGGAGAAGTGGTTAGCCCTTAGAAGTTGTGGGGGGCGTGCTTTGAAAAAACTTGCACCGTATCTGGTTCTTTTATTCGCCTTTGGTTGTGGGGACCCCACTGGAAACCTGGTTTACAACAAAGATTACAGCCATTGGTTTGAAGATAATTATGATGACCAATCTGGCCCTAGCCCATCTGACGCTGACGTAGATTCGCCGCGAGATACCTGGTTCCAAGACACCTGGTTCCAAGATACCTGGTCCAAAGATGACACCCAAATAAAACCTGATGACACAACGTTTCCGGCTGACTTAAGGGATGATGGTGCGTCGGAGTTGACCCAAGACGAAGGGCCTGTTCATTCGGATACTTCCCCTGTTGATGACTCGGAAACTGGTGAAATTGAGGATCCGACCTTTAAATTCGTAACCAATCGTGACTATCTCAATAGGGTGTTGCGAATGATAAACGGGGCAGATTCAACGATTAAAATCGCTCACCAGTACTTTAAAGATGGAAACGCTCCAGATCAGATATTTGATGCGCTGGTAAGTGCCAGTAATCGAGGAGTTACAGTTGAAGTCATCCTTGAGGGTGAGGTTGAAACAAACCCGGCAAAGGTGCAGGCGCTGCAAGAAAATGGCATCAACGCGAAGGTGGATGACACTAGGCGTTGGATCCATGTCAAGGTGGTTGTTGTGGATGATCAACAAGTGCTGGTTGGTTCAACTAACTGGAGTAGTTCGTCCATGTACTACAACAACGAGACCAACTACTATTTTGAAGATCCTGAGCTTGGGGATGTATACGGCGGTTATGTTGACTCAATCTACGACTACCCAGGCACCTTGAAAGGGCTGGATGCTGGGCCTTATGGTGTGGTCACGCCCATTGGGAGCGGACAATACTATGACAGGGTTTATCCAATAATTGACGAGGCCGAGGCCAGAATTTACGTGGTCATGTATCAGGTGGTGTGGTCCTCTCAAACGTCCAACAAGATTAACAAACTGATTTCTAAGCTAGTAGATGCCCATTCACGTGGAGTGGAAGTTAAGGTGTTTTTAGAAGACAGTGACTGGGATTACTCGGTAAACGATGGAAATCAAGAGGCGGCACAAGTCCTTCGCAACAATGGGATTGAAGTGCGGTTTGATAGCAAGAATATAGTTACTCACTCGAAGATGGTGATAATTGACGATAGTTTGGTGTTGTATTCAGGCAACTGGTCACTGGCTGGCATGGAAAACAACCATGAAGCAGGAGCCATAACTCGATCAAGCAGCCTGACAAATCAAGCGGTCACCTATTTTAACGAATTATGGGGGCAGAATTGATTTGACTTGCCCCCGGTGTTGCAGGGTGCCCTCTCGACCTTCTTTTAGCTCCAGATCGTGCCTAATCTGATTATCCTGCTTCCTGTCCTCGCCGCCTAGGTCAATTCCTGCCTGATTTTGTGGATGTGTCTTGACAGGAGGGGCGGTACGTGGAAGATTGCGGCGGTGGTGTTTTTTTAGGAGGCCGTGGCATGTTTATGGCCAGGGTTATTGGTACTGTCTGGTCAACGGTTAAGTGGGATGGTTTGCATGGTTTAAGGCTGTTGCTGGTGCGGCCATACCATCTTGATGACTTGAGGCGGGCGGCTGGGAATGTGGCGGATGATGGGGTGCCGCCTGAATTGCTGTCGGATGGGGTGGTTGTTGCCGACGTGCTTGGGGCTGGGATTGGTGAGGACGTGGTCATTGCCTATGGTCATGCCGCTCGCGTTGGTATTGACCCGGATTTGTTGCCTGGAGAGGCCCCGACTCACCCGATTGATGCGGCTGTGGTTGCAATCGTTGACCGGTTTGCGGTGGCACCGCCTGATGACTTGGATGAAATTGCTGGCACAGGCCAAAAACGCTTGGTTAAAACCTGATGAGGTCTAAGTGGCTAAACAGATAATCACAGAAACTGATATTGAGGCTTTGGCGAAAAATGGTGTCGTTGAGGTCACCAAGGGGATGATCGTCACCCCTTATGCCAGGGAATATGCCACCAGGAAGGGGATCCGCCTGACTTATGGGGGTGGTACCGTTCCGTCGGCGGAAGATATCCCAAGAGACCCAGAGACTGGGTTGAAAGGCACCCCAAACGAAGAAGCCTTGCGCAGGAGCATCGCCGAGGCCGTGGTTCAGGTCATGTCGGATATGGACTCGCCTGCTGCCCGCAGGGCTATCCCGCCGCAGTCGCCGCTGGCTGATGAGCGCTTGGTTGAGCGCTTGGCCGAGGCAAAGGCCGGGGAGCCGCAACGCGCCATCGTGGTCGCCACCGGTGCCAACAAACCTGGGGTCGCTGCCGCGCTGACTCAGGCCATCTCCCAGTGTGGCACTGATATTCAGGATATCAGCCAGACCATCGTCTCAGGCTTCTTTTCGATGATCTTTGTGCTGAATTTGGACACTTTGAACAAAAGCCTTTCTTTTAAGGCCTTCAAGGAAAAAATCGAGGCCGCCGGAAAGAGCGTCGGCGCTGAAGTAGCTGTAATGCACGAGTCAATTCTGAAGGCGATGCATCGCCCATGAGGTACAAGTGATTTACCGACCAGAGGAAATAACCGAGACCATTCGAATGGTCGAGGCCGAACACCTGGACATACGCACGGTGACCATGGGGATCAACATGCTGGGATGCCCAGGTAAAGACCCAAAAACCGTGTCAGAGTACGTTTATAGACGTGTCGTTGATAACGCTGGCAGGTTAAAGGCGTGTGCTGATGAGGTGGAGTCCATGTATGGCGTGCCAATCATCAACAAGCGCGTCTCTGTGACCCCCATGTCGTTAATGCTCGAAGGGGCGCCTCCTGAGTCTTACTTGGCGGCGGCCCACGCGTTGGAACGTGCCGCGGTTGAGATTGGTATCGACTATATTGCCGGCTATTCAGCGTTGGTTCACAAGGGGGCGACTCCAGGTGACGCCACTTTGATGCGTTCGCTTCCAAAGGTCCTGCAGTCAACCACCAGAGTCTGTTGCTCAATTAACCTGGCCTCAAGCAAGGCTGGTATCAACATGGAGGCAACCGCTTTGATGGGTGGGATCATCTCGGAAGTGGCCCATTCAACGCACCAGGGCGCAGGAAATGCGCGCTTGGTGGTGTTTGCAAACGCCCCCGAGGACAACCCCTTTATTGCAGGCGCCATGCATGGAGTTGGAGAGCCAGACATCGTTTTAAACGTCGGTGTGTCTGGGCCTGGTGTTGTGTTGGCTGCGATTGAAAGGCAAAAAAGGCTTGAGCCTCACATGGATTTCACCGCGCTTGCCGAGACCATCAAGAGGATGGCCTTCAAGATCACTAGGGCTGGCGAACTGGTTGGGCGCGAGGTGGTAGCGCGACTTGGGCCGCCTGTGAAATTTGGTGTGCTTGACTTGTCGCTGGCTCCTACCCCGGCGCAAGGCGACTCGGTGGCAAATATCATTGAGGCCATGGGCATTGAGCGTTGTGGGACACATGGAACGACTGCTGCCTTGATGTTGTTGACTGACGCGGTGAAAAAAGGCGGCATCATGGCGTCGTCGTCAGTTGGCGGCCTTTCTGGTGCGTTTATCCCGATTAGCGAAGACCAAGGCATGGTTGACTCTACGCGTCTTGGAGCAATGACCTTGGACAAGCTTGAGGCTATGACCGCCATCTGCAGTGTTGGTCTCGATATGGTGGCACTGCCTGGTGACACACCGCCTGAGACTATTGCCGCCATAATTGCGGATGAACTGGCGATTGGGGTCATGAATCACAAGACTACGGCCTGCCGTTTGTTGCCAGTCCCTGGGGCTGGTCCGCTTGATACTGTGGATCTGGGTGGACTGCTTGGTGAACTGATCGTCATGGATGTCAAAAAGTTTGACTGCACCACCTTTATTCGACGAGGCGGTCGAATTCCCGCTCCTCTTACTGCCCTTAGGAATTAATAGCCGGATTGCAAAGGCGACGCTGAATTTTTGTTAAAACAAGAAGCCCAGTTTAAGGCCATAGTTTAGTCGAGTATTTTGGACGTCCAGGCCCAGCTCAAAGCCTAGCACCACAAATGAGGCCGTAGCATCAAGGCCAAACACCAATCTGTGGCGAAAAACGTTTATGGGATCAAAGGCAAACTCCACAGAACTGGTGGCACCTCGATAAACTGCGTGTGCATGGGTCCCAGCTCTGATAAACACAAAGTTGTAGGCAAAATAAGGGGTTAGTTGAAATAAGCCAGCTATAGAAAATCGTTTTGATACCACAAATGATGGGTGTACCTGGATCATCATCAGGTCACTTTCCCCAAGCACTGTTCCAATTGCCATCACAAACCCCATGTCTGGGATATGCTTGTAACCGTTTATGAAAGCCCATGAAACCTCAAGTGAAAGTCCCCACAGGCTGCTGTTGTACAAGGGGGTCGCGCTGCCCCCAATCCTAAATCCATGGGGCAGGCCTTTGCGCAGTCGAATCTGGTTTGTTACAAACAGGTTTCCAGGTGCCTTGCCAATACCAGGGCGGCCAAAATCGTCTGGAACCCAGTAGTCCATTTTCTTGGAAACTTCTGATAATCCAGTAATTATGGAAAGCTCATAGCCGTTTGAACCATAAGATGCAATCGGCCCAACATTGGGTGCAAGTGCGCCACCTATTTGCATAACCCAGTCTTTGTAGCCCGCAAAATCTATGGCCTCACAACCGGGACATGTCCTGTAAAACGCGCCCAGATCTGGACCGAAGTCCTTGGCAAGTGATGGTAACGCCACAAAAAGCAGTGCGATGGTAAGGCTAATCTTCCTCATTTGGTTAGACCCCCCTTGGAGCCAGATCTTACATCAAAAAAATTAATTCCACAGGTCCGCTGTAAAACAAAATATGCGCATGTCTTTATTTTGCGCAGTAACCGAGATCTTAACCTGCTTAAGATCATCCGGTTTTACATCAAAATCGACTCGGTACCAAATTCCATCATCAATTTGCAAGACTCTTTCCATGGCCAATTTTTCACCAAACCAGATCTTAACTGTTGCTGGGGTACCTCTGTTTTGTTCTATTGCCCTTTGGGTTTGGCCAAAATGCACTGTCAATCGTTTGGCATGAGGCAGGTTGCTCCACGTAGCTTCCAAGATACCCGCATCGCCTGGAGGATGGGCCCATATAACCTTTCGCATCCTACCGTCGATATCACGTTCGATTGGACCAGCGAATTTCCAATCGTGAACGGGACCGCAGTACCAGCGCCCCTGGGTGAAATTGGTGCAGAACGATGTCTTTTCCTTGATAGTTGTTTGGACCTTTGCATCCTTTATATTTTCCAAAAAACTGTAAACCAATTTTCCTTTTTCAAGGCTGCGCCAATGGTGGACAGTAATCTTGCCTGCCTTTTGAGAGCTGACCGCCTCAAAAGCGGCAGGGACGTTGGGATTTCGCTCGCCTAAGGAGCCTATTACCCATAGGTTTGAGACTTTAGAAAACTCATAAAGATCCCAGACTTCTGCCATATCTATCTTGAGCCCTTGGAAATGGGGGGCACCAGCTGAGGCCCATGAAGGTGAAAAGATGACCAAGTCGCCTTCTTGCCAACCGTCGCGAACAATCTGCGCTGCTGCCTGCCAGTCTTCGGCATCAGGGACCCTGGCAGTTTGGTGAATGCCAAGTGCAAGATAAACAACGGCAATCAGTGGTAATAAAAGCCAAGCTGCTGTCACGAGGAGTTTTTTCATTGCTTGCCCCCCTTGTAATAGGCGTTTAGCAGGGGCACTCCATCTTGCTCAATCACAAGCGTTGGAATTGGGCTGTCAAGATAATGTCTTGCATCAGCTTCGAGATCCAGAAACTCCTTGTGCCAATGAAAGAGATAGATATCTGCATTTTTATCCTTCCAGGCTGGTTTGATGTCTTTTCGCAGCATCCCATCGCGCCAGTAAAATCGAATCGCGTCATAGACGGAGTCATGGAAATCAACCTTTGCGTTTGGGGGGGCTTCCTCGTTAAGCCATGATAGGGTGGAGTAGGCTGTATTTCCCCAAAACTCTCGCTGCATTTTGTGTTTTCCCATGGCCCCAAAACCGCCAAAGAAGGCGTTGTAGAACGTTGAGCCGTTGGTGTAGCCATGGAGGGTGTCACGGGTTGCAGGGACGATGAAGGCGAGTGCGATCAGCGCAGTTATTATGGCTTTTGACCAGCGGTGTCGGTTTTGGGTTGCTATTGTTAATATGCGATCAAACGCGACACCAGCGAAGATCATCAGGAATGGTACTCCAGGCATCCAGTGCTTGGTGCCACCAAAGATCGGGGTCTGTGGATGGGCTATAACTGCGAATGGAACTAGGAAATTTAACAGCAAAAACGATGTCAGGCCGGGGGTTTGGGCCAGGATTCCGTTGGCAAGGACAGGGGAAGGGGCAGGGACAGGGACAGGGTCAGGGACAGGGACAGGGGCAGGGGCCTGTGTGATGCTGGTTGCTTTGGCGATGATGGGCCGGAAAATTCGCAGCCAGGCTGTGTGTGCTAGGCCTACCACCGCTAGTATCGCCGTCATGCCTGACAGGGTCATTGCGGACATAACAAATGGAAATGCCACTGGAAATGGGGGTTTAGTAAACAAAGTGCCATAGTAATAGGCCCAATAAAAAACGTGCTTGGCGTGAAAGCCAAAGTACCACTTTAGATGGCCGATTGGGTCAAACCACAGTCTTGGCCAAAGGGCATAGTAGATCAGTGGTGAAATGAACAGCATCGCAAAAAATGCCAAGGGGATTGGCGGAATCTGCAGGCCTCGGCCAGACCAAGAGAACTTGAAGTCCTTGCGCCAATGCCATACCCACCACATCAGGAAAATTATAGGCAGGAAAAAGGCGTTATGTTTGGTGTTAAGGGCTAAACCCCAGACCACTGCTGTAAGGATGGCCCATCTCCAGGACCCCCGCGGACGCGTTCGTCCAGGCTCAGGGCCAGGCAAGGTCACCGAGCGGTAAAAACAGTAAGCGGTCGCAAACGACATGGTGACCATTGGCATGTCAAAGCATGAAAAATGCGAATGCCAAAAGGCGTGTGGGGTAAGCATCCATCCTATGGTAGCCGCAAGCGCAACACGACGATTTGTATATCTGGCTGCAAAAATATACAGCAGAAAAATCAAAAAGCTGTTTGTAACCAAGGCTGGGAAGCGCATGGCTGTGGCTTCAGACATGATTCCTAGCATTGTTTTTGGAGGCGCCCGCTGATGATACCAAGCCTTTGACCAAGGCGCTTTCTCTGGATCCTGCATCTTGCCAAATAGCCGCCAAGACAGGCCAAACATTATCTTAGGAAGTGCAGGGTGCTCACCGTTGTATTTGAATGCCTTGTTGACTTCCGCCTTGGTGAAAGCCCGCTTGGGATCCTTTGCTAGGACATCAAACCAGTGGGAGTACTGCTCCCCCGCGTTAAAATAAAATCCCTCGTCTCTGGAATACCCAATATCCAGGGTGAGGAGCAGCATCACTAGGAACAAAGTGGCCAAGAGCCCACCAATCGCGTAATCAAGGCGGTTAATGGGGTTTGGCATCTGGTGTTACTCCGAAAATCTGAACAGTTCGCTGCCAAATCCGTGATAGGCGACTCGAATTTGACATAGATAGGGCAGACCAGCAGGGTTGGTGCGCTTGTCACCCTGCCAGAGGTTGATTCCGGCTTGTGCCCCTTTATACAGGTTTGCAAAGACGCGGTCCAAGCCTTCTTTATCTACACCTTTCAATCCAAGCACAGGCGCAGCCGCCGTCATAACCTCATCAAGCTGCGCTCTAAGTGGCAGACAGGTATCAGCCCTTAGCGCAGCTTCAAAATCTACAGACCTTGGGTCATACTTTGGGTCTACAGAGGCCTTGGGAATAGTAAATTCATGGGCAAGGACGATTTCCTTGGAATCTTTGTCGATTCGATTCATTTGGGCCAAGGTCTCGCCTAATTCACCCTCCAGCGCCTTTGTTACCTTGCCAACGAAGATGGTCCTTAAGGCCTCGGTAGCATCTCGCGCTGCCTGCTGTTTGCGCTCCGCTGGCAGGTAAAGACCCTGAATCTTCGCCGCCAAGGACCAAGTCAGAGCCTCGTTTCCAGCCGCTGCAGCGTCCTTCATCTGTTTAAGCCAAGTGTCGGCCAAAGCTTGGTTTGCCCATGGGCGGGAGGTCTTGAGCGTGGTCTCCAGTGCGGCTGCCTTGGCGGCCAATTCCATACGGGCATCACCGGTGGCTTGGCCAAACTGCTTTTCATAAATGGCCAACAAGCGCTGTCTGACCGGTTCAGGCCTAGATGCCACCTCAGGTAAATCAGCCGCTTGCAGATATACCTCGACCGCTCCATCTATATCCCCAGTTACTTCCAATGCATAACCCAGATACGCCAAGCACTCAAAACAGGGGCTTTGCTCCTGTGAGGCTTGCGTAAACAGGGCGATTGCCTTGGCAGGATCCTTTTCCAGGACTTTGCGTCCAGCCAGAACTTTATCAGATTCGCACCCAGTGACCAGCATGGCACCGGCGATAAGCAACAGACCCAAACGCCGCATTGTTTAGCCTCCAAAATGGGCGGTGAAAAGATATCACATAGCAGGCCTTAAACCAAGCGAGCAAGGGCCGATATTCCGGTAAAAAGTACAGATTTTGAGTTGAACGCATCTTGCAAGCCAAAGTGATGGCCCAGCTGTTTTTGGTAAGACTAAGGTTCCTGACGGTTATGGTTGCCAGTCAAACACCAACTCAACCCTGCGGTTTTTGGCCATGGCCTCAGGGGTGTCTGCAGGATCTAGGGGCTGGCTAAAGCCTACTGCCTTGACGGTAATCTTGTTGCGTGGAACTTTTTGCTTTAACAGCACCGCTTGAACTGCCTCTGCCCTGCTCCTGGAAAGAACAATGTTTTCGGCTTCTGTGCCGGTACTATCTGAGTGACCAACGATTGTTACGGTTAGACCTGATAAACGCTTTAATAACATTGCTGTGGCCTTGGCTACTGCAGCGCCTTGTTCATCTAAGGCGATTTTTCCCAAAGGAAATCCAATAGTACCAAAGTGACCTGAAACGTCCCAAATTCCGCTTGGCGCAGGTGGCTTTGGCGCCAAAGTTGCCTTTTTATCAGCTGTACATTCTTGATCTGAGTCCTGTGGCATGCTTTCCAAACCCCAGTCTTCGTCAGGGGCTGGAGGTGCTGGTGGACCGCCAAATCTAGTTGACCAGAAGGCACCAATGCCGCCTTCGCCAGCGTTGCCAAAGATGGTGTCCAGTTTCCAGGCATGGCTTAAGCGGTACTGCACGTTACCTTGCACCATGTTTTCGCCGGGGGGAGCATTGTGGTGATACACAGTTTCGATGTAAAGCTGCCTGTTAATCTGCTTGCCCACGGTCACAATTGGCTGACTAGCGCTTGAGCCGAACCCAAGCCCAAGATTGTCTACACCAATCAAGTCAAAGAGTTGTCGCTTTAAGTTTGGGTTGTGAAACCTGTCCACTAATTTAGCGGCTTCCCTACGTACCTTACCCCCTTGGTCGTCTACGACGTCTACGCGGCCGGTGATTAGCAATGTCAGTATCTGATAAGGGGGAAGGGACGGCACGGATCTAAGCACTAGTTCTGGTTTTGAGGCCTTCCCCTGGATCTTGACCATCACGTGGGTTTCAACCACTTTTGACCTTGCCACGAGGTAAATCATCGGATCCAGCGGCCTGACGACTGGTGGAAGGTCGGCATCTGCTAAAACCTCGGCCGTTTCGACAGCTTTGTTTGGTTGATTTGCACAGCCACCAGCTAGGGTCAGTCGACCAAACCTGATGTCAAAGCGATTGTCAAACAGGCTTAAAAACCCACCTGGTAAGATGTCAAAACCCCCGGTCACATCTACGTCTGGTCCATCGCGGTCTAAAACTAGGCGTCCTCCTATTGAAAGATCCAGGCCTCTGCCAGCAATTGGAAGGGGGTCTTTTATTTCAACATCCAAAACAAGGTGACCATCCCCAGCAAAAAACGACGGTTTTAGTACAGTTTTGCCTTTGACTCCTGGATCAGAGGGAATTGGTGTCGCATCAGGAACTTTCTCACCAGTGAAATCTAATCTGCCTTTGGTAATAACCATTTTGGTTAAAAATTCGCCAGGAGCAGCCGAGAAATCAATGGCAATTTTTGCATCGGCCTTTGCTACTGGGACCCCTGGTTGGACCACTGGGAAGCGCTTGGCATCAATTTGCGCGGCCCCTTGCATGGACCATGCGGACCAGATCGCACCTCGATGGTCTGATGGCGTTGCAACAAAGCTGGCAGACCCTGTGGCCGTCAACAAACCTTTGGCACTTGAGGCCGAGGCTTTGGTTATTGATAGCTTGTTTCCAGCAAATTCGACTGCGACATCAAGATCGTCAACTGTTCGGTTTAGAGGCAAAAAAGTCGCAATGGCATCGTTAGTTTCGATGGTTCCATTTAACAGCGGGGTACCTAATGTCCCTTCAAGGGTGACTTGCCCCAAGAGCCTGCCTCTAGGCTGATAAAAAATCTTCAAAAACGGGGCTGCCAATTGAAAAGGTAAGTTTATAGACGCACTTCCAGTTAGCTTGGCATCCACTGGCACTTCTTGATGGCGATGCATCCTTTTTAGGTTAATGGCACTGGTGACCCTGGCTGTAAGGTCGCCATCTCCAATAGACAAAAGGTAGTTTTGTGAATCTGGTTCCACCTTAAAAGAAACCTTCAAAGGGGACTCATCATTTTGGGTAAAGTATTTACCGTCAGCTTCGCCTTGGATTTGAAGCTTGTCTAGGCTACCTTGGCCATCGATTGCTTGGTTGACCAAGAAATCTGCCCCACTGGGAGCAGACCAGACTGGGCGAAATCTATCTGCGGTCAGGTTTTTAGCATCAATGTGCAGTTTCAAAGGCTTGTCGTCCAGCCAAGTTATTGAAGGCCTCTGCAAATCAAGATGCAACGGCAGCTTTAAAGAGGCTGTGGCTGTAGGATCCGCGTTTTCACCCACCAGCACCTTAAAGTCACCAAGGTCGTCAGCTTGGTCCCAGGTAAAGTTGACTTGGCCAACATCGTGTCCTCGCCAGTGGATGTCTTTCCCCAAGGCTTTTACATGGAGTATCGGGTCATCCATAGTGCCCGAAATTTCCACGGTCACTGTGGCTTGTCCCATGAAGAAAAGTTTTGGGAAGGCTTGGTTTAAGCCTGCAAGATCCTTAATTTCTGCCTGAATCAAACCTGAAATTGGCCCTTGTGGAACAGTCAGGCTTCCGGTTGCTTCATTAAGATGGATATTTGCCTGCAAATCAGCAGTTAACTCTCCAACAGGTCCATCCAAAGCTATTTGTATATTGGATGGTTCATCGTCAGCGGCAAAATCTATTGTCACCTTCAAGTTTCCAAGTGATAGACCGCGAAAGGCCGCGTCTTCACTGGTTGCCTCAAGGGTCAGCTTTTCGCCAAAAGCCCAAGCGTTCAGTTTTACCGTGGCAGTGCCGGTATATCCTTCAATCCAGTCAAAAAGGGAATTAAGACCAATTTTGTACGACGCTTGGGTGTCTTGTTGGCCTTCAGCCTGCTGTTGGGTTTGGCCAAATCCAACCCCAGGAAGCAACATCACAACAGCGATGAATGGTGCAATTTTTTTCATTAAAAAGTTTGCCCCCATCCAAAGTGAATCGCCCATCTAGGCTCGTCGTATATCCCTGGATCATTTAAGCGAAAACCAGCATCTAGTCTAATTAACCCAAGCGGGCTGTCGTATCTGATGCCTGGGCCTGCCGCGTAGTTCCATTCCTTTGGCTTAAATGTGCGCTCCTTGCTTTGCACATCTCCTATGTCCAGGAATGTCACCAAAAAGATTGGCCCCCAAACATTGAAACGAAACTCGATGTTGCTTTGTATTGAGGTGAATCCGCCAGTTGGAATTACCTTGCATTCGCCATCAGTTTCGCAATCTAGGATTCGTGGTCCCAAGCGTCTTGAGCCAAAACCTCGCATGCTGTATCCGCCACCTAAGTAAAGGTGTTCACTGATTGGGGCGGCCGCGTTTTTGCCAAAGGTAATTATGGAGCCTACGCTGAATCGAGCTGCCATGCTCAGCCATTTTATTGGCTGCAAATATCCTGTTAAAGTTCCGATGAATTTGTTGTAACTGAAGTGGCCGCCAAGTCCAGCGATATGGTAGATAAATTCCAATGTTACGCCGTTGCTGGGCGCCGTGATCGAATCTGTCAGGTACAAGATAGCCTTAAATTCCATGTAGCTTAGCAAGTAAGGATCTCGGTAATCCAGGCCCAACGGAGTGTCTTCATTATCCAAAGATGGGCTTACGCTAAAAAAGTCAAAAAACCTCAAGTTATAGGAGGTTCCAAGAAGCAGCCTACCAAAAAACCACCTGGAAACGCCCATTCGATTATGGATCGACCAATACTGATAACCTTCCGCTAAATCAAGGAAAAACGAGGGAGACCAGTCCCACAAAAGGTGAGGTTCCAAAAAGCCCTTTTTAGACAAACTAGGAGAGACCTCGACAACTGGTCCATGCTCTTTAAGGCGCCAAGGAACCGGCAATTCGGCATAGCCACCAATCATTTTCAAATCAAATCGAGTCAGGTTTCCAAACAGGTTTGTATGGCCATAGTCAGCCCTTAAGTGCTGTTGCCATCTGATGTTTTCCATGGTCACTTGGGCACCAAGTCGCAGGCTTTGAGGGTCTGCTTCGTCAAGTCGCACAACCAAATCCGCCTGGCCGTTTTCCACCTTGGTTACTGGGCGAGCCAGCACCCAGCGAAAGACTCTGGCCGCTTGAAGTGCTTGCTCAACTTGCAGGACCAACGCAGGCGAGTATGGTTTTCCAATTGCAAAACGGACGTCTGGTTTAATGTCTTTTTCCCGGACCTTAACCAAGCCTTCGAAGACTATGTTTTTGATGGTTGCATATGGACCTGGCTTGATAACGACGTGAACGTCGGCGAAAAAGGCGTCTTCATCAAGCTCTGCTGTGCCGGTGACCTCTGCAAGGGGATATCCTTCCTGTAGCAATTTCTGCCTGATGTTTCCAACGGTTTCGCCTAGGAAAACCGTTGCTCATGGGCCTTGTGGCGAAAGTGCGGAGTGTTTTTCTATTTTTTCACGATGTTCGCCGTCAAAGTCTGATTCTCCATCAACTATCCACTCGAAATGTAGGTTTCTGACTGTAGCTCTGGGGCCTTCGTGGACTTTGAAGACTAGGTCGACTTTTTTCTTTGTAGGTTCAAAAACCTCAAGGGATATGACTGACGCATCAAAAAATCCGTAGGATTTGTAAAGCTCAACCAGCCTTTTTGTATCGACGCTTGTTAAGGCCTCGTCGTAGACATACCTAGGGGTGAAGGGTACCCAACTGGTTTCCCCTGCAAAAAGATGCTTAAGCAGTAAGTCTTTGCTAAGACTGTCCGCACCCTCAAATCGGATGTGACGGATCAGGCGGCCATCGCCAATTATTTGGTCTTTTTTAGCGCATGAAACCTGTAAAACCATTAAAAGGACCCAGAAAATAACGCTGAGCTGACGGGTCCTCATTAAGCGTTGGTCTCCTAGCTATCCCATCCGGACAATGCTGCAAGTTGTCGTCCTTAAGACGCCATCTATCAACTGGATTTTTGCGTAAGAGACACGTGCCAGGACGTTCATGTCCTCGGCCTCGACTCTGGCGATTATGTCGAATTGGCCGGTGACAACATCGCAGGTAGTAACCTCTGGGATTTTTTGCAGTTCTTCAATGATGTGCGATATCTTGCCAGACGCCGCTTCGATAAGCACATAGGCAGATGCTGTCATAATTAAGAGCCTCCTCGCTTGGTTATCAAGGCTTTAAACCTGTCTAAGGGGGAGCTAACAGTCTTGGTAAAACTGCCAACGGCTGATTCTTTGGTCGGGTTTTGAATCCTATGTCTTAGGGCCAAAGCCTCAGGGTTTTCAGGGTCTAACAACAGAACTCGGCGGATTTTATCTAGGGCTTTTTCTGTTTCTTGTCCCCTGCGATGGAATTCGGCCAGCGCTAACAAGGCATCTGGAAAATCCTCTTCAATTTTTAATGCCTGTTCAAGAAGTTCTGGAATTCGTTGCTGATTTTCTTTGGATGGTGGCATGACCATAATCGCCTTTGCCATCCACACCAAATAAGCAGGTTCAGAGTTGTCCATCCTGAAGGCTGTCTCAAAATTCGCCAAGGCTCCTTTAGGGTCAGGCTGATTTAAAAGAATCTGGCCTTGTTTATGCAGATCCCAGGCCTCAAAGATTCCAACCAGCCGAGCGTCAAGGCTTGGTGTGTCGATCTCCAGCACTTTGTTATATTTAATTCGGGTCTGTTTATCCAACAGCTGTTCTTTTATCTGGTTTAACATGCCATGGATCTCTGCAAGGATGTTTTCTCCCTTGGCTGTAATCAGACCAGAGTATTTTGTTGCGATCCATTTTCGCCTAGTTCTTAAATATGCCATGTAGATGGTAGATATTCTGGCATCGACATTAATGCCTAACACCTGGTAATAATTCTTTTCTTTAAAGTCCACCAAGGTTTGGCAAAGCTCTTCCTCAATAGGATTCAAGTCCTTTGTTAGATCAGAATCAAAATCGAGGGTTAACTCGATCACAGGCTCTGCTATCGTTGCCACGCCTACTGGAGCCTGGTCGTAGGGTAATGACACCTCTGGAAGTGCGGAACTCACTTCAGGGGCTGCTTCTGTCGGTTCACTTACTGGCGGCTCTTCCTTCACCACACTTACAAGCCCCGCAACGTGAAGAGAAAACAGGAATCTCGCGGAGCTTTCTTGGCTGTAGATGTTGTCGTCAGCCATTGTCAGGTGCCCTGCAAACATCTCGCTGGCCAGTTGGGAATGACCAAATTGTAGCTGAGCATTCCTGAGCATTGCGAATGCTTCACTGCGAATCACCAACTTGCCCCCATTTTTAAGCTTACAGGTTGCTTCCAAAATTTCCTTTGTTGGCACCTTCGATACTGCCTGCATCAACAGTAAATCCGTATCAATCCGAGGGTTTATTGGCTCGCCATCGAGTTTGGCCTTTGGGATAAATTCTAAAGACGAATATGCCTTGGGCATCATCAAGGCTACTACGCTTCTGGAATATGAAGATTTTAACTGTTTAACATCTAGTTCAAGCTGGGGAGCAGCTTTGGTCAAGTCTTCAAAAGAACGGATTTCTTCCAATTTCTCGGGGTCGTATAGCAGTTTGGACCGTGTCAAGTATGCTTGGACACTCCAATCCTCTACATCGGTGCTGAAATCTCCCAAATGACCGTTGTAGACCAGCATCTTGGTCTTCCCATCTTCTGATGTAAGTACCAGTAATCCAGTTAATTCTTTTTGTTCTAAGGATTTTAAAACTCGATAAAAACCCCACGGAGGGACAGTCATAAGTACCTCTACAAAGATGGTCCAGGTACTATAACAGGAAACGCGTGAAGTTCAGCATTTTTTTTGTGGTGTCATGGATTCAACGGCCTTTTTAAGCTTACGGATGTGAGCAGGTGTTGTTCCACAGCACCCCCCCAGAAAAAGGGCTCCAAACTCGCTGGCAAAGTGGTGCATTACACGTGCAAATTCGTAGGGTCCCAAGTTGTAAGACATAACGCCATTAATGTTCTCAGGCAATCCAACATTTGGAAGCACGGCCAACGGTAGCGACGACAGATGTGCTATCTGTTGCAGCGATGGCCGCATGGTATGAGGCCCTTCACAGCAGTTTAGCCCAAAAGCGCACACCCCAGGTAGGGTGGTTATTGCGGTAATGGCTTGGGCCATTGTGGTGCCCAAAAGCATGGTTTGTTGGCTGTTAATCGTTACAGTGCAGATGATGGGAACAGGCCTGCTTAACGCCTTCATAGCGCTATTTGCAGCTTCAATCGCTATTTGTGCCTGTAAAATGTCTAGGCACGTTTCAATTTGAAGTAGATCAACCCCTCCAGCCAGAAGCCCAGAGACTTGGTCGTGGTAGGCCTCAAACATTTCGGCCCAAGATATCTGATTAAGGGATGGCAACCGGTTAGTTGGCCCCACGGAACCAGACACAAATACTGGCCGCGATTTGCAATCTTGTACAACTGTTTTTGCCAAGTTCGCGGCCTTTTCATTTAGTTCAAAGGCGCTGTCGGCCAGCCCATATTTCTGCAAAAACACTGCATTAGCGCAAAAGGAATTGGTTTCTATGACGTCTGCGCCAGCATCAACATAGCTTTGGTGGATGTCTTGGATCACATCTGGTCTGGTTTTTACCAAAATCTCGCTTAATCCTTCATATCCATCAAAGTCATCTGGCGACAGTTCGCGTGCTTGAATCTGAGTGCCCATCGCACCATCGAGAATAACAATCCGATCTTTTGCAAGTTCAATGACAGGGGACTCTCCCAAGACAAGCCTCCGTGCTACAATCGCCACCGATGAAACTGACTTTACCAGCTAAAGTGGCCCTTGGAATGATTGCACAGATTGCTGTTTTCTGTGCTGCGTTATTGTTTTTAGCCGTCACATCTGAACGTCTTTCTGAGGATTTGACCATTTTAAAACAGGAGCTGGAACCAGCAACTGATGACCTGCGTGCGCTAGTTACTGAGATTAAGAACCATGAAGACCTGCTTACTACAGGTAGCATGGATGACCTAGCTAGGGTCGCTAGATGGTTGCCTCAATCAAGGATTACCAGCCGGTTGGTTTTGGATGCTAATGCCTTAAAAAGAGCCACAACTTCAAGATTGGTACAAGATTCTGCGGCGCAGGAATTGTCGTCGGCCGTGGCCCTTTTGGAGGAGAGCGTTTTTGGTAACAGGCTCCTGTCTGGGATAGACAGGCCTGCCTGGATCGGTGGGGCTGCAAATCCTCCAAAGAATCACAGCACTTTGTTAGAGCAGGCCTTAAGTCGTTTGGCAACTGCTTTGAAGTATAAACGCGAGCACGAGGCGCTGGGCATGGCCAGGGACTTGCTGCGAGTCATGAGGTACACCAGGGAAAACGTGACGGTGGCCTTCAAAACTGCGTCCGCAGTAAGGCGTGATGCGGATCATGAATTGCTGAAGCGACGTTCCAAGGCTTCAATTGGCTTCGTGGTGGCGATTTCAGGCAGTGTCGTGGCGGCGCTTGTACTGCTGTTTTTCTCGATCAAGTCCCTTCGCCCAGTTGGAGACTTGGCTTCGGCGGTCAGGCGACTGGCAGCTGGTGATTACTCCGAAGTTTCAATGCGTTCGTCACCTGAGCTTGCAGATCTGTCAGAGGCGTTAAACTCGATGGCAGAAAACCTGCGTCATCGTGAAAGTGAACAAGAGCGCCGTAGTGAAGAAATGATGCGAACTGAGCGCTTGGCTGTGGTTGGTAGGATGGCTTCTGTTGTTGCCCATGAGGTTAGCAATCCCCTGAATTCAATAGCTTTAAACGTGGACCTGCTTGGTGAGATGCTGGCGAATAATGGCAAATCCTTGGAGGTGCTGAAGGCCGTCCAAGGTGAAGTTGATCGGCTGGCAGATATTACCGAGGAGTATTTGCGTTTTGGCCGCATGCCAAAGGGTGTGATGGCTATTTGCGATCTGACGCGGATAGTTCGAGATACCATGGACTTCATGTCTGGCGAATTTGCTGGTGCCCAAATTAAAACATCAATGGACCTGCCTTCTGACGCCTTGAAAGTGGTAACCGATGAGGGCCAATTTCGCCAAGCGCTTATGAATATTCTAAGAAACGCCCTTGAGGCTATGCCCACGGGTGGTACACTGACCTTGGTTGCGTTTGAGGAAAACGACCGCGTTGTCCTGAAGGTCACCGATACTGGGGTTGGCATTGAAGACAGCTTTAAAGAGCGACTGTTTGAGCCTTTTGCTACCACTAAAGCCAGAGGGACTGGGCTTGGGCTGGCTTTTGTTCAGCAGGCGGTCCAAGAGTCTTCAGGGCGCGTTTCTGTAGAGTCGAATTTGGGTGAAGGGACTACAATCACCTTGGAGTTGAGGCGAAGTGTTTGATTTGACGCTTTAATTGCTTAAAGGAGGCTGCTGATGTGGGTTAAATCTTGGAAAGTCGCTGTTTGGATGCTGGTGGCTGGTGTGGCGTTGGTTAGTTGCCGCACCGCAGCTCCCGAGCGAGGGGTTGATATGGCGAAGTTTAACGAGAAAGACGTTGCCGCAAGGCGCGCTCAGTTTGTGGACGTCACGATTACCGTGGATCCAGCCACAGTTTCTGCCGCTGACAAGCAGGTGTTGACCCATCTGATAAATGCGGCCCAAGTCATGGGGCGGCTGTTTTGGGTGCAGGCATCTGACAGCGGCACAGCCTTGTTAAAAGAGATCAAGGCTAAGGCGGTTGAAAACAAGGAATGGCAGGTTTTGGCCGAGTTGATTGATATCCATGCTGGGCCATGGGACAGGCTGGATGATAACGCCATCTTTTATGGCCAGGCCCCAAAACTGCCTGGCGCCGCGTTTTACCCAGCTGACATGACTGTTGCGGAGTTTGAGAAATGGATTGCTGACAATCCTGACGACAAAGAGAGTTTTCAGTCTGGTTTCACGCTGATTCGACGTCAAGAAGGTCGCTTGGTTGCTATCCCTTATTCAAAGGCATACGAGGCAGAACTGACCTTGGCCGCAAGTGAACTGCGTAAAGCCGCGGATCTAACCAGCGATGCGACCTTGGCCGCTTACTTAAGGTCAAGGGCAGACGCCTTTTTGTCCGACGACTACTATGAAAGCGACATGCTTTGGATGGATTTAGGGACTGGGGAAAATCCGTCGGTTGTTGAAGTAACCATTGGTCCATACGAGGTTTATGAAGACAACCTGTTTAATCTGAAAACCGCCTTTGAGGCTTTCGTGACGTTGACTGACGTTGCCGAGACTGAAAAGCTGAAAAAACTTGAAGGCATGACTGACAGTTTGGAGGCGAATCTTCCCATCGAAGACCGCCACAAAAACTTTGCTCGTGGGACTTCATCTCCGATTCGGGTGGTTAATGTGGTTTATACCGCCGGTGACACCAGGGCTGGTGTCCAGACCTTGGCCTTTAACCTGCCAAACGATGAGAGAGTGCGCCATGCCAAGGGCAGCAAGAAGGTGATGTTGAAAAACGTTGGAGAGGCCAAGTACCACGGCATCTTGGAGCCAATTGCCAAGGCAGTGCTGGCGCCTGAACTGATTCCAATGCTTTCATTTGATGCCTACTTTAACTTTATTTTGATGCATGAAATCAGCCACGGTCTTGGACCAGGATTTGTAACTGCGCCCGATGGTTCCAAGATCACCTTAAACGTGGCTTTAAAAGAGACATATTCAGGGATTGAAGAATGCAAGGCAGATGCTTTGGCTGTTTACAACACAATGCACTTGGTCGATACAGGGTTTTTGCCTGCAGATCTTGGTACTCACACTGGTGCTACGTATCTTGCTGGTTTATTTAGATCTGTCAGATTTGGCATCAGTGAGGCCCATGGTGTGTCAAACATCATGCAGTACAACTTCTTGAAGGAATTTGGGGGTATCACCTACGACGAAGCAACTGGGCTTTTTGGCCTGAATTACAAGCTTTTTGTTGAAGGCATCGCGGCTTTGTCAAAACGGCTGCTTGAGATTGAGGCGCTTGGGGATCTTGAAGGTGCGAGGGCATTTATCAAGAAGTACGGTTTTATGCCACCTGAAGTCGCCAAGGCTTTGGAAAAGCTTGCTCATATCCCGGTTGATATTCGTCCTGTCTACACTTATGCCAGTGAACTTGGTGCGAAGTAACGCCGTAACTTAAATGTCTGATAATCAAAAGGGATTAGAAGCCGAGATCTTGATAGAAAAGCTGGTCCACCGAGGGGCTGGCCTAGGCAGGATCGACGGTCAGGTTTGTTTGGTGCCCTTTACTGTTCCAGGCGATCTGGTCAAAGTGCAAGTCACCAAGAGGCGCTCAGGGATGGTCGAGGCAGAAGTTGCCAAAATTATTGGGCTAGGGCCAGGTCGGACGCACCCAAAGTGTGAGGTTTTTGGGCGGTGTGGAGGCTGTCAATGGCAGCACATCGCATATGACAGACAACCTGAATTTAAGGCTGAGGTTCTGCTTGATACTTTCAGGCGCATAGCAGGTTTGGAGCTGCCAAAACCGCAGGTGATATCTGGAGACGCTTGGCAGTGGCGGGCCAGGATTGAACTGCACGCATCAAGGCAAGGTTTGCTTGGCTTTTATGCTGCTGGTAGTCATGACATAGTTGAGCATGACTCATGCCCAATTGCCTGGCCAGAATTGAGTGAGTTGATAACTCCCATTCGCAGACTTGTTGCCAAGTTTCCTCCACCAGATAAAGCCACCATCGAGCTTGTAGCTGGTGCGGATCGCAAGGTGGTCGCCGTTATAAGAGGCTACAAGACACCGGAAATTGCCAAGAAGCTGAGCCGGGTACCTGGAATATCAGGTGTTCATGCACAGGTGGCTGGTCCAGGGTGGGTTTCCTTCGGCCAGAAACTGGTACGTTGGGACGTTCCAGGGCCTGATGGTACGATTCCCATGCAGCTAGACCCACGTGGCTTTTCCCAAGCTAACCCTGGCTTGAATGCGCAATTGGTTTCAACCGTTGTTTTGGCAACAGACCCAGATGACAAGGTACTTGAACTTTACGCTGGGGCTGGAAACATAACGGTTCCACTGGTGATGCAGAAAAATCAGGTGGTTGCAGTCGAGGTAAATAGACAAGCCCTTTTGGCCTGCCAAAGCTTTTTACAACCCCGCGGAAAGACAGCTGAATTTATCCCAGGCAAGGTAGACACAGTAGTCAAAACGCTAATTGGTCGCCACTTTGATCTCCTGATTGCAGACCCACCCAGAACTGGCCTAGGTCCAGTCACAGAACAGATAGTAAGACTAGCTCCAACCAAAATCGTCCTAGTTTCATGCGAACCATCAACCCTAGCTAGGGACCTGAAGGTGCTGACCAACGCAGGCTACATCATAGACAGCACAACAGTAATAGACATGTTCCCCCAGACTTGGCACATCGAATCCATAGTTTTGTTGTCCAAGCATTGATGTAGACAAAGCCGGAGATGAATTGATTCAATATCGGCTGTAAGCGAAATCGCTTACTCACAAGTCAAAAGAACATAACAAAGGTCGAAGGATAAGCTTTTATCAATCAGCGCCTGATGTTTCGGGGATTATTTATATTTTTATTGCCACCCTCGCGGCTTCATATATGGCCTCAAGCGCAGACCTGGCCGCCTTTGCGTCTCCGATTGTGTAAACCTCTTTTGCCAAGTCTTCCTTTTCGCAGAAGCAGGTTGCAGGTCTGGAACCGACGGCAATTATTACGTTGTCATAACCTTCGAACTTTACTTCCTTTCCGTCTTTTTCACAGTAAAGAGTGCCGTCGGCATATTTTAGGGCCTTTGTATTTACATGAGTGTCTATGCCGTTTTGCCTAAATCTTTTGCGCAAGGAGTCTCTGACGGTCATGTAAAGGTCCGGCGCGATAGTTGGCCTCATCTCTATTACTGTCACTTTTTCGCAGTAATCTTGCGCAAATTCAGCGGTTTCTACCCCCACCATTCCGCCGCCAATAACTATTGCACTGTTTTTGAGCTGAACTTTTCCGCAGAGCACCTCGATTGCACATACTACGTTGTCACTGTCAAATCCTTCCATATTGGGAACACAAGGTAATGCCCCCGTGGCATCAATAAAGACATCAGGTGCAAACGCTTTTACATTTTCATCGGTGGCTTTTTTATTCCACTCAAATTTTACGCCGTACTTATCGCACATATAAAGATAATGCTTTATTACACGGCATATTCCCTGTTTAAAAGGTGGGTATGCGCCCAACAAAAACTGACCGCCAGCTCTGTTTCTGCCGTTAGCTTCAAATACCGTGACATCGTGTCCTCTTTCGGCTGCGATTTGTGCAGCGTACAGGCCGCCCATACCGGCGCCAGCGATAAGCACCTTTTTCTTTGTGTCGGCCTTTGTGTAACGAATGTCCTTTCTGTTATTGGAAAACGGGTTAAAAATGCAGGATACCCCCCAGTCTCCCTCTTGTAAGGTGTCGTGATCGTTAAAGCTCATACATCGCTGAGTACAACCAATGCAAGGAACTATTTCTTCTTCTCTGCCTTCCTCAAGTTTTTTAGGATAAAAAGGATCTGCAATACTCGCCCTTCCAAGGCACAAGTAATCACACACGCCCCTTTCAAGCAGATCTTCCATCAGATACGGAGTGGACAGCCTGCCTGCAAGGCCTACAGGTACGTTGACATAATCTTTAATGATACTGCACGCTTTCCAGTTCCAGCCTTCCTCAAAGTCCGGTGGGGGTACTATTACATCCCAAGCCGCGTAAGTACCTGCAGATACGTTTATGGAATCGGCCCCGCATTTTTCCATAAGTTTTGCAAAGGCTATAGCTTCATTCTTTTCCAGTCCGCCTAAGCGTCCCTCGACGGTGTCTATTCTGACGATGATTACAAAGTCCTTGCCGCAAGCTTTTCTTATGCCTTCGACGATGTCTCTGTGGAATTTGGTTCTGCCATAAAAATCGCCACCGTAAGCGTCAATTCTCTTGTTTGTTCTGGGGCTTAAGAACTGCAGTCCCATGTATCCGTGCGCACTGTGAAACTCAACTCCGTTAAATCCGGCTTTTTTTGATCTTACCGCAGCATCTACGTAGTTTTGCACCATTTCGTCGCATTCTTCGGTTGTCATTTCATGAAGCACTTCCCGGTACACAGGTGACGGAAGTACAGAGGGAGAATAAGGTGTTTCGCCTATCATGGCTTTCAGTGTTTCTCTGCCGGCGTGATGCAACTGCAAGATAGCTATGGAGCCGTTATTCTTTATGGAATTTGCCAGGTTGGTCAGTCCTTCCAGGTAGATATCGTCATAAGCTCTAGGCTGTCCAGGCATGCCCATGCCGCGGTGATCAATAGCCGTGATCTCGGTAATGATCATGGAAAAACCGCCCTTGGCTCTGTGGCCGTAATAATCACAAGCCATTTCTTTTAAGGTACCGTCGTCTTCTCCCATTGCGGAGTCCATGGCTGGTACTACCAAACGGTTTTTCAATTTAACGGAGCCAATTTTTAAGGGACTGAAGATTTTTTCGTATCTCTTGGTCATCACACTCTCCTTTTAAAATAAATGTAGACAAAACAGATGCCATATACAGTTATAAACTCCAGAAAATTTCCCGACAAATAAAATTAATAACAATCCCAAATTGTTAGGGTAATTCAAAACAATAGTCTATATCTTTGATGCAGTCAGTCAGATTATAGACGGTGGTTTAGCTACCCAAACCTTGATATTAATTATCAGTGAAACCGAAAATGGAGGGGTGGTTTTTGTGATTCTGTGCCTATAAGGTTGACAGTGTGTATACATTAGGCGCATAATGATGCGAAGGAGGAGCGGTCCTATGGCACTTAAAAGTACAAACATCAAGATTGACGAAAATTTAAAAAAACAGGCACAGCAGTTGTTTGCCTCTCTAGGTTTGGATATGACGACAGCGGTCAATATTTTTTTGCGCCAGGCTGTTAGGGAGCAGGCTATTCCGTTTCGAATTGGAGAACCGGTCCCCAACACAGAAACGCTTGGAGCGCTGGCAGAAGTAGCAGCAATGAAAAAGTCACCGCATAAATCCAGAGGCTACACCGATGTCGACCAAATGATGAAGGAGTTGCTTGAGTGAAGTACGAAATCAAGCCGACCAAGCGTTTCTTGAACTGCTCACAGTTTTTTCACATTTGATCCTGCCTCAAGTTCAGTGTCGTCACCGATAGTTTTTAAATTTTCATATTGAATCTGGTGTAACCTTGGCTTTAAGTCTGGCTTGGGCCTAGTTTTGGCGATGCTGGGATAGTTTATGGAAGTGCTTCTAATTTTGGTGCTTGTGTCATTTGCTGCCGGTTTTATTGGGGTACTTACAGGCGTAGGTGGCGGGATCATTTTAATCCCAGTGATGGTTGGTATTTTGGATATCCCTGTTCACTTGGCGATAGCTGCTTCTTTGGTGTCTGTGACTGCGAATTCGCTCAGTGGTGGCTCACAGTTTTTGCGTACTGGTAGCGTGAATATCAGGTTGGCGATTTTGATGTCAATTAGCGCCCTGATTGCGACTTTGACAGGCGTACTTTTGTCGAAAGTAGTTGGTGGCAGAGTCGTTACAGCCATTTTTGCTTTGATGATCTTGCTTACTATTTGGGTGATGTTTAAAGGTCGAAAGGATTCTTTTGTTGATGTCAAAGACTCGGATCCTTTGGCCTTAAAGTTGAGGCTGCCATCTTGGTATACGCCAAGTACAGATGGGCAAAAAGTCGAGTATGGTGTGCTAAAAGTGGTTCCGGCCATTGGTATCATGGCCTTTGCAGGTTTGGCTGCTGGGCTTTTGGGGGTCGGTGGCGGCTTGGTCCAAGTACCGGTGATGGACAGAGTTCTAAAGCTGCCCATTAAAGTGTCCACAGCCACAAGCAACTTCATGATGGGTCTGTCGGCAGCTGCTGCAGCCTTGGCCTATCTTGCGTTGGGGGATCTTCATCCATTGATAGCTGGCCCAACAGTCGTGGGGATATTTTTGGGTAGTCGTGTTGGTGCTGGCGTGGCCCCAAGAATTCACTCAAAGCATCTAAGGTGGCTTTTTCTTGGTTTGTTGCTTGTGATGTGTGCACAAATGATTGTTAAGGTCATTTTGTGGAAGTGATGGCGGTATTTGGCTTTAACTTAAGGTCCGTAAATTATTTGGATAATTCATGCTTGAAGAAAAATCAAAAGAACTGAACCTAGAAGACCCATCACGTTTGGCGTTGATGACTTTATTGACCTGGGGTACTAGGTGTTCCTTCTTTTTGTGCCTGACCGGCCTTGTAGTCATGACTTGGACCGCGCCGCCAGTTTCTGTGGGGGAATTACCTACTATTGGCGACTGTGAACTTGCCTGTTGGAAGACTCCAGGCGCAGCTATCATTCTTGCAGGTATAATAAGCCTTATCATGGTGTCGGCAGGCAGACTGATTCTGACGGCTATTATGTATTTAAAAGCTGGAGACAAGGTGTTTTCACTGCTTTCCATCTTTGCTCTTGTGCTTGTTTTAAGCTCAACTCTCTTTGCGTTTTTTGGGTGGTAATTTCGTGAAAAGACAGGCGTTTTTCACATTCATAGCCGCCGTGGTGCTGGTCACCTTTGATTCTTGGGCCCAAGAACCGTCTGCCTCTCAAACAGTAAGAGTGCTTCCTCCAAAGGCAGGTCCAATAACCCAAAATGCGTTTGGTCGCCTAGCAGCCCCATGGCGCTTAGATTCTGCAAAGATGGAACGCCAACAGGTCTTTGCAACTGTTTGCGACGATACCAAGCTGTGTTTTTCCTTTTCAATGTCTGACCCGCAGTATTGTGAAGGTGGCCAAAAGGCTGGACCGTGGTGTCTTCAATTTTCGCAGCCAAATCCTCCAGCTCAGCTGGTTCAAGCCTTAATCCAAGCCTTTGAGCCTGACCTTAGCGAGGATTTTTGGGAAGACAAGCCCATGGGTACAGAATTTGGTACCAGGGAAGAGGCCCCGCGCCAAGCAATCCAGCTTACTCCCGACAAGGTTTTGGAAATGATAGATGGCGACTTGCCAAAAGGGTGGACCTTGTCAGTGCGTTCTCCCCATCCAGACGCCAGGAACGTTGCCTTGGCCTCCATTGTCGCAACCGGACCTGAAGGCAGTTTAAACCTTGAGCTGCTTGAACCATACACAGGTGACTGGGCGGTTTGTTCCATCAATTACTGCATAGATGTCCATGAGGGTGGTGCAGATTCAGTTTCGCCAGCCACGGTGTCCACGATATTGCAAGCCCTGGGGCATCGCCTGTTGCAAACAGATTCATCCGCGCCGTTTAGCCAGCAATATGCCACCCACTGGCGTGTTTTGCTGGTCATCGTGCTGGCCGTCACAATTTTGCTTTCCATCATAGCGCTTGTGGGCCAAATTCCCCTGACACACTTGGTTTCGCTGACAGCGCTATTTTGCTTGGGGCTTGGGCTGCGTCTGTTTTACTCGCCACACGCCTTTTTACACGAGTTTGGTTATGTAACCAATCAACTTCTTAGCATAAATGGCGGTGCCTTAAACTCGTATGGAGAGGCCCCCTTTGTGTTGGCTTGGGTCTTTAATCTGCTTTTTCATAATCAGGCAACGGCTTTTTTCGTGGCCAGCGCCTTGATGGCCGCCTTGACAATTCCTTTGGTTGGGCTGCTTGATTGGCTACTGTTTGACAGGTGGGACAAAGCGCTTTTTAGCGCGTTTTTGCTGGCGCTATTGCCCCTTCACCTGCGCTTTTCCGCATCTGGAGTCGCCTCAATTGCTCTCACCCTTTTTTCGGTGTGGGGCCTTGCTATGGTGCTGCTGTATGCAAAGAGCCGCTCTTTGTCGGCCCTTTTTACTGGCACTTTGGCAGTCTTTTTGGCAACTCAATCCAGGCCGGAGTTTATCATTTGGCCTGTTATTGTCTTGCTGTTTGTCATTTTAAATGGGCACTATAAGGCTTGCCTTAAACCTGGTTTTTTTGCGGCCGCAGCATTGCTTGTCTTGCTCCTAGCTGTACGTTTCGTGATGTTTCCAATTGCTCAAGACGCCCCAGCACCTGAAGCTTACTTAAGTTTCAAGCGAATAGTCTTGTTTGATCCAGATGTCACGCCTTGGGTGTTCTTGATGTTTGCCTTGGTTGGCTTGGTTTGGTCCTTTTCCAAGAGATTTAAGCAGACTGCGCTACTTGTGCTGCTTATAGTGGGCATGGCCTTCTTTTACATGTACTTTTTCGATAACGAAACTTACACCCTCAGGACCCAAGTGGCGCTAGCCCCATTTTTTGCCATGATTGCGGGAGGTTTCGCTGGTGCAGTTGGTGACTTTTTAAGCAAACCAAGGTGGTTGAATTATTTGCTGCTTGCGGTCGCAAGCCTTTTTGTTGTTGTCTCGACTGCTCAATTGACGAATTGGATTAAAGAAAATCCGCTTGTTAACCAGGAATATTCCTTTGTCCATCAGGCCTTACCAAAGCTTCCGGATGGACTAAATGTAGCTTTGTACGCGCCTGAATTGGGGCCTCACGCCTTTCCCAGGATGCTTTTTAGCGACATGGGCAAGCTCATCCGCCTTGTACCTGTTGAACGGGATTTAAAGGTCGGAAAAGACATCAAGTTTAAGCGTGGAACCACCATGCTGTATAAGGGGCTTTACTGTTATGCAGATAAGGGCAAGGAGCGTGAGCAATGCCAGCTGTTGCTGCGCAACTGCGAGCTTAAGCCAATTTTGACTGGCAGCTTGGTTGGTCGCCCATCTTTAGCTGGGGTCAAGCCCAACTCGAAACCTAACCAGGATTTTTCAACGTACGAAGTCGGCTTTTACGAGGTCATCAGTTGTGGATCGCGTTAAATCAGGTCGTCTTTCTGCTGCCAGGCTTAACAAGTAAAATCCCTTGCTTACAAAGTGGGCATTCATCAGCGGCCCATGACTGAATCACCAATTTAGTGCCTGCAAGTGTTGGAAAAGGTAAATGTGACTCGCCTCTGTCCGCCAAACACGCTACCGCTACTACCACTCCACCAGCGTCTGTAATGGCATTGGCAGTTTCCAAGGTCGACTTTCCAGTTGTTATTACGTCTTCAGCAATTAAAACGCGTGCTCCAGGCTTGATGTGAAAGCCTCGTCGCAAGGAAACCACGTTGTTCTCCCTTTCGGTAAATATGCCTGCGACTCCAAGTTGGCGTGCAAGCTCATAAGCTGGCACGATACCGCCGATCGCTGGCCCCACCACTATGTCAATCGCAAGTTTTGACGCCTCTTTGGCCACCGCCTCAAATGCTTTGGCCGCCTTTTCGGGATGCTGCAGCAAAAGGGCGCTTTGACAGTACCTGTCAGAATGGCGACCAGACGACAACAAAAAGTGACCATCCATCAAAGCTGTGGATTCCTTTAACAAGTCCAAGACCAGTGATTCCATCGTTGGGGCCTCCCTAGATAATACCTTGAATTTCCATGAGGTTTGATATTCCTTGTGACGCCATAAACTGGGCCATCTCATCGATTATTTTTGGCAAAATATCTGGTTGAACCATCCCAGCAGTGCCAACTTGAACAGCGGTTGCACCAGCCATAATAAATTCGATGGCATCAATCCCAGTTTCAATGCCACCCATGCCAACAACTGGGATTTGTACTGCTTTTGCAACATCCCGAGTCATTCTAAGGGCGATAGGTTTGATTGCAGGTCCTGATAAGCCAGCGGTGACGTTGTTAAAGACTGGCTTACGTGTGTATACATCAATTGCAAGCGCACTAAACGTGTTTACCAGGGACAGGCAGTCAGCACCCTCGTCTTGAACCGCCAAGGCAACCTCAACCAAGTCATGAGCATTTGGTGACAGCTTCACCATCAAAGGCTTTTTACATGCCGGACGAACCGCTTTTACAATGGCTGCTGCGTCTTGGGTCCTGATTCCAAAGGCCATTCCCCCGCACTTCACGTTGGGGCATGAAATATTTAACTCAATCATGTCAACATCGGCCGCTGAAACCATCTCAACTGCCTCAATGTAATCGTCAAAATCGCTGCCACCCACGTTTGCAATCAGACAGTTTGTAAGTCCCCTGATTTTAGGCAAAATCTCCTTTACAAAGACCTCGGTCCCAGGATTTTGTAGCCCAATTGAGTTCATCAGGCCAGCCCTGGTTTCATGCAGGCGAATTCCATGGTTGCCAGGTCGTGGATAAAGCGTCAGCCCCTTGGTACTAAAGCCTCCAAGCACCGACGGGTGATAAAAGGGCATAAGTTCCAACCCAAACCCACATGTGCCAGATGCTGCTATGACTGGGTTTTTCAGTGTAATTTTACACAGGTCTACACTCAAGTCTGGTACTTGAGCTAAAGATTCCTTAGTCATTGAAGATAACCTCATTGGCGTCAAACACTGGACCGTCCGCACACACTCGAAGCATTCCTTTGGTTGTACGAATGGTGCATCCCAAGCAGGCCCCAATCCCACAGGCCATTCTTGCCTCCATGGAAAGGATGCATTTGACTTTTGCCTGTTTGCACATCTCTTTGACGGCCCTCATCATGGGTGTTGGACCACACGCAATGACCACGTCAAAATCCGCGGGATTGAAAACAAGGGTGACCCGCCCTTCGACCCCATAGGAGCCGTCTTCGGTGGCTATCTTGATGTCATCAACAAATTCCTTAAAGTCATCAATGGCATATGGGTTCGAGCGAAATCCCGCCGCAAGTGAAACCGTCGCTTTTTTTTTAAGGCTTCTGGCCAGGTACTTAAACGGGGCTATCCCAATGCCGCCGGCAACCAGCAAAACTTTGGGCAATCGCGCATCGCCAACAATGCCGTCGATATTAAACCCCTGACCAAGTGGACCAGTGATTCTAAGCTGCTGACCAGTGGTCAAGGCCGCCAGATTTTTGGTGCCATCACCCTTTACTTCGTACAAAAAGGTCAAGGTCTCGTTTTCAACGTCGTTTATGCTCAGAGGCCTTGGCAAAAGGGGCTCTGCGGCCAAAGTTTTTAGCATGTGAAATTGCCCAGGCTGGACTGGCAGGTTCAGATGGTCTTTAACCGTCATGCTAAAGATCGATGGCGCCACCTGTTTGTTTGAAATCACAGTGTAGAGATCCGTAGTCAAAGTCAGCCTCCGGCCTTTAAAACAGCTGCCATTATATCCTCGCGCATTTTGATTGCAGCATTTCGGCTGGCTTGCGCAAAGCCGACCTCAGGCTGGGATTTCCAAGCCAGCAATAACGAACGGGAAGCGTTTACTACGCCTCCATTTCCATTTTCAAGATAGGCCGCTACATCTTCGGCAGTCCCACCTTGTGCCCCATATCCTGGAATCAGCAAAAAGCAGCCTTGCAGAGCTTCACGCACGGCCTCAACCTCGGACCTTTGGGTGCAGCCAGTGACGGCCCCCACGGCTGAGTAGCCACAGCTTCCACGGTGGTTGGCCGCCATATTTGCGACCTTTTCAGCCACATGCATATACAAGGGGCGCTGGTCGGTGACTGTTAGGTACTCGAAATCCGCCGCGCCAGGATTTGAGGTCCTGACCAACACGAAGATACCCTTATCGCGCCTTACGGCCTCGTCAATGAACGGCTGAATCGCATCAAAACCCATGTAGGGATTGACCGTTATCCAGTCGGCTTCAAAATCGCCTTGAAAGTGCCCAACTGCATATTGACTGCCAGTTGCAGCTATGTCTCCACGCTTAACGTCGCCAATTACAGGCACGCCCTTCGATCTGACGTAGGCCAGAGTCTTTGCATATGCCTGCATACCAGCCAGTCCCAAGGCTTCATAGTAGGCAACTTGCACCTTGTAGCAGCCGACGACATCAGCCGTGGCGTCCACAAGCGCTTGGTTGAACGCCAAAACGGCGGCGGCCTTTGAATCATACTTTTCAAGCAGTTTCGGCGGCAGATAGGTGGCAGATGTATCAAGTCCAAAACATACTGGCCCAAAGTCTTTGATTCGTTCATAAAGAACGTCGGCGATCATTGCCTACCTCCCGTGTCGAATTTCGCAAAGGTTAAATACCATGTGGTGTTGCAGGTGAAGAAAGGCGTTCAAGCAAGATTCGGTATTGGTTTAAGGCGTCAGGAGTGTTTCCAAGGGTGAAAGTGACGTCAAAAACGCCTGAATCGCCTTCCTGAGATGGCGCACGCTGGGTCGCAACTGTTCCTTCCAAGGTCAGCCAAGCGTTTCTGCCTCGCCCACCAGTCGGAAGTGTTATTGAAATGCGCTTGTAGGTGCCTGGCGGATTTGCCGATGTGGCAACTCGCATGGCGTGAGTTGACATCTTTACGGCACGTCCCTCGAATTCTTGGCCATCTGCAGACCATGTAAGGGGGACCTCTGCAAAGATGGCCTGCGTGCCACTTGGTTTGGGCTGGGGTTGGGCTACTGGTTCTGCTGCACCTGAAGATGGGGCAGACTCATAACCAGCTGGAAAAACGTACAAATACAGCGGCCCCTGGAACTCGCCTCCAGCCGGGACAGTCTGGATGAATCCAGAGGTAATCGACAGCGTTCGCTTCAAGAATAGCTGGAGTGGCTCGATGCTATCCTGAGAAAAGATTCGAATCCACTGGGCACCAAAGCCGGTGACAGTGCCGTCTGGCGATTGAACAAGCCGAACCACGCGTAGCTGAATGTTTAACGGCAATCCAGTGTTGTTTGTAGGCTCAAGCTGTATCCAGATAATGCTGCCAGCAGGAACTCCTGGATTTCCAAAGAATAACGCGCCACCAGCAGAAATCTCGATTGTTTCCAGTGGTTCTGTTGAGCCACCCTCCAGCGGCAACGCCTTGATTTTAAGTGGAACTCTTTGATTGCGTCTGCTTTCCATGTGCACCTCGCGCCACGATACTATATCACCAGTCAGGCATTCGCAAATGCGCAAAATTTCGGATGCCTCTTTGCGCCACAACTCTCTCATATGGACCTAATCTCGGTAGGCTTTGACATTAATCAGGTGGCGATGCTAATTTTCAGAAAAACTATTGACGTGAATTCAAGCTGGTGATAGCTCCTCATCTGAGTTAGCCCGTTTTTCGGAGTGATTGTTTAGGCTTGCCTGTCAATTGCATGGAGGGTCACCATGTTGAAGAGAGCTGTATTGCCCCTAGTGGCGCTGTTTTTCATTGCCTGTGGTGGAGGTGATGACGTCCCCGAAAATGACTGTATTGGTCCCAACTGTGATGTCGGTGGCGATACTGCTTTCAATTAATCCCTTGATCCGACAAGCTCGCCCAACTGTGATGTCGGTGGCGATACTGGCATTACTCCCGACGACGATATAGGCGATGATAACGATGTCAGTGGCGATAGAGACGTCACCGCTGACGCTGATGTTACCGCCGACAGTGACATTACTGCGGACGACAGCGTGGGCGATGTCAGTACTGACGAGTTCGTGGATCCATGTGCTGAAGTTGACTGTGGCAGTCATGGGCACTGTGAAGTTGGTGCCGATGGTCCAGTCTGCGTTTGCGACGATGGATATGTCAAGCAGGGTGACGATTGCGTGGACCCCCCGCCTGATAATCCTTGTGAAGGCGTTACCTGCAGCGGTTACGGTCGTTGTGAATTGACCGACAATAACGAGGCTTCATGTGTCTGTGACCGAGGCTACAGCCCAGTTGGCACCGAATGTGTAAAGGTCTCGGAGTGCGGCACAACAGTCACTTGCTCCGGTGGTTGGTGTTTGATCCCTGCCTGTAGCTTTCAAATGGGTTCTCCCAATGATGAGCCGTGCCGGAATGAAAATGAGGGGCCTGTTCATACAGTCAAAATCTCACGTCCTTTTTACATGAAAGAGACCCAGGTAACCCAGAAAGAGTGGTTTTCGTTGATTGGAAATAAGCCGGCTAACTTTAAAGATTGTGGTGATGAATGTCCGGTGGATAGCGTCAACTGGTACGACGCAGTTTATTATGCAAACAAGCTTTCTGAGCAACAGGGTCTTGAGGCTTGCTACACCCTTGCTGAAACAAGAGGCACTCCAGGTGAACACGACTATTTTGCCAGGGTAACTTTTGCGGGTCTCAGCTGTAAGGGGTATCGCTTGCCAACTGAGGCAGAATGGGAATATGCCGCTAGAGCTGGCACCAAGACCGCATATTGGATTGGTACCAACATTGGTGCTGGTGGTGAGGGGGTATGTGAGAGTGATGCCAGTGGAATTTCGCTAATACAGGCGGGCTGGATTGCCGACAACTCAGAGGAATCCACTCACCCAGTCAAACTAAAGGATGCAAACCCTTGGGGCTTGTACGATGTTCATGGCAATGTTTTCGAGTGGGTTAATGACAGGTTTGACTCGGATTACTACGGCACGTGTCAGCGCAATTGCGTTGATCCACTGGGGCCATCCAACGGTCCCGACCGGGTTGCTCGTGGCGGCTCTTGGTTAAACAGCGCTAAGTACGCACGTTCGGCTTACCGCGAGCTGATGGATCCTGCTAACGCTTACTTCAATGTCGGGATCCGCCTCGTAAGGACCGCACAATAGATCTACCCCTGTTCCTGCCCCTACCCCCAAGACTAGCCTGTGCTTTTTGGATCAAAGGTCATTGAATTTACGGGACGTGAATACTAGAATACCCGCATCGATTTTTTAGGAGCTTTTGTGAAGCTACGTATTATCCTACTATCAGTTCTGACCGTGTTGCTTGCGTTAGGATGCAAGGGAGAGGGCGACTTGTCCACTCTCGATACCCACGATCCGGCCTCGGAAATCTTTGACGATACCAAGACTGACGATGGTACAGGCGGCGACGTCTTAAATGACGCCAAACAGGACCGTGAACAGCCTGACGAGGACACCACAATCCCGGACGATGATGCTGAGGTTGCTGACGAGGACACAACAGTCCCCAAAGATGAAGCAGAAACCCAGGGCCAGGATATCGAAATCACCGACGACGATATGGTCGAAGGCGACGATGGTACCGAGCCTTCACAGTGCGTTGTAGATGCGGACTGTAAAGGACAGCCTTTAGTGTGCCATCAGTTCAAATGTGCCGATGGCGAATGCATTGAAGTCCCGGTTGACAATGATACCTCTTGCTCTGACGGCAATATGTGTACCGCCCCGGACACTTGCCAGGATGGAGACTGTGTAAGTGGCCCTGAAATAGTGTGTGACGACAAAGACCCATGCACAGAAGACAGCTGTGATCCTGCATCAGGCTGTGTTTACGATCCAGTTGACGCCAGTACTACCATTACCTGTGGTGTCGGCGAGTGCTTCAGGGAAGTGCAAAAATGTACCGATGGAAAGCTAAACGAGTGTACCCCTGGCGAAAAATCACAAGAGGTCTGCGATGGCCTTGACAACGATTGCGATGGAGCCACTGACGAACCAGACGCCAACGGTTGTTTGGACTTCTTGATAGACAGCGACGGTGACGGATACGGAAACGAGTATTCTCGGTTTGTCTGTGTCTGCCCCTTGGAGGATGGGGGAGTGCCACCAGGTTATGCAGATCAACCTGGTGACTGTTGTGACAACGACGCAAATGTCAATCAAGATGTCACCGAATGGTTTGAGACGAAAAGCAACTGCAATAACTTCGACTACAACTGCGATTTTGAGGCCGAAAAGCGGTACCAAACAGTTGGTAAATGTGAACTTGTAACTAGTGGTCAGGAGGCCGGTTGTAGTTTTAAAGCTGGCTGGGATAGCTTTGTGCCAGAATGTGGTGAAAGTAACACGTACATAAAAAGATGCGATTTAGTGGGAAGAAGGACTTGCAAATCTACAACAGAGACCCGAGTACAGCCCTGCCGTTAGCCCCCTGTAACTTTGGAGGGATGGGCAGCTGCCGCCCCAAGAATCGGTGCGTCCTTCCTGCTTGACACCTACTGAACTTTTGGGCATACCATTAGCGATGATTTTTTTTATAACTGATCAACTTAAGATTCAAGATACAACTGGACATCCTCAATGGCCGGCCATCCGTGAGAAGCTGCAAAAGCGCTTTACCTTTGACAACCCTGTCTATTGGGACGCCAGACGCTATCGAAGACCTTGTAAACACATTCCTAGACTGATTGATTTGTACTCGCTAAACAAGGCTGGAACTGTGTCCGTGCCAAGGGGGGCTCGTTCAATATTGGCACCCTTTTTTGAAGGCGTGGAGTATGTGGTCCAGGACATGACAGTCATGCCACCTCTGCCTGACCTGACGTTTAACGGGGTGCTGCGGGACTACCAAGAGCAGGCAGTTGAAGCGGCCATAAAAGAAAGAGACGGGGTAATTCAAGCGCCAACTGGGTCTGGCAAGACGGTTATCGCCGCTGGCCTAGCCGCCGCTTTGAAAACGACCACCTTGGTTTTGGTTCACACGTCGGTTTTGTTGGAACAGACTATCGAACGCCTGGAACAGTTTTTGGATGTCGAGGTGGGTCGCGTTGGAGGGGGTGAGGAAGACTGGCAACCGATTACTGTGGCCATGGTACAGACACTGTTGCGCCGTGATTTGACTCCATATCGTGACAAATTTGGGTTGGTAATCTTGGATGAAGCTCACCATTGTCCGGCTGAGACCTTCAAGAGCGTCGTCCAGCAGTTCACTGCAAGATATCGAATTGGCCTTACTGCAACACCGACACGAAAGGATAGGTTGCATCCTGTGCTCTACGATGTGGTAGGTCCAATCATTCACAAAGTTAAACCTCAGACTTTGGTGGCGTCTGGGGCCATTACTCCATCAGAGACGGTGGTGGTTAAGACAGCATTTAAAGGGGCTTATCGTAACGATTACAGTCGCTTAATCAATCGCCTAGTTAAAGACGCAAAGCGAAACGCACTGATTATTGAGGCAATCATGCAGCACAAGGGTAATCGTTCATTAGTTTTAAGTGAGCGAGTTGCTCATTGTGAGACCATCACTAAAACCTTGACAGAACACGGAGTTTTGGCCGAAGTACTGACAGGTAAAATGAGTAAAGAGGACCGTGAAGGGGTGCTTGACCGTTTTACTAAAGGGCAGACCGAGATTTTGGTGTCTACACCTGCCATGGTTGGTGAAGGGTTTGATTTGCCTGCCATTGACACGGTTTTTTTGACCATCCCCAATGGAAATGTGGCCAAAACCACCCAGGTTTTGGGACGAGCGCTAAGGCCTCATGAAGGCAAGGTTGCTGGGAAAATAGTGGATTTTGTTGATGAATTGGTGCCTTTGCTGGCTAATCAGTTCAAGCGTAGAGCCAGTGTCTATCGCGGATTTGCAGCTTAGCGAGCCTTGGAAAGGTGGGTAAAAAAGAGCGTAAAAAACACATTGTGTGACACAGATGTGATATTACTTATTCTTTGGGTCACACAAGACTTGTTTTGTGGTCTATAATAGGGGCCGGTTTTTTTTAAAGCCGGTTTTTTCGTCTTTGATGGATTCGGAGGGCACACAATGAAGGTTCAATGTCCGAAATGTAGCACTTCTTATCGACTGCCCAAAGGAAAGGCCTCTGCCGGTGGATTCAAGGTTAGGTGCAAGAATTGCGGCCATGTCATTAATGTTGCATCGGGCGGTGGTGAAGAGGCTCCTGCATCTGAGGCGATATGGTTTGTAGCTATTGGGACTGAAAAACAGGGCCCATTGACCGTTGAAGAGGTTAATCAACGCTTTGAATCGGGTGCTTTAAAGGCAGATTCCTTGGTGTGGCGCAAGGGGTTCAAGGCATGGTTGAAGGCGGCAGATGTCGAGGAGTTTGCAGACAGATTCCCCTCGGATGATCAAGGTGATGCCGGCCAGGTAATGTCCTTTGAAACCAAGTCTGGTGGGGACGATTTGCCTGAGAGCAAGAGTGATGGTGCAGAAGAAGGCGCTTCTGACCCGATGGTCTGGCAGCGCCGAGAAACGTCTGTTTTGTTCTCCTTGGACGACTACAAGGTTCGCAAGCGTACGACCCAGCAGCAGCCTGCTCTTGTGCAACCTGAGACCTTGGTCCCAGTTGCCGGCGCTTCACCTGCTGCTGCCGGTGCTTCCGGTCGTGCCCAGACTGGCTTTATATCGCTGGATGCCTCTGAGATTCGCCATGTTGCCGAGGCTTTAGCCAGGAAAAAGAAACAACGCAGGGCGATTATATTCGGTGTCATCGGTGTAGCCGTGATTGCGGTTGTTGCTGCTGGCGCATACATGTTTGTCGCAAAGGGCGAAAAACCTGCCGAAACAGTACCTGAGCAGGTGGTTATAGTTCAACAAGCCCCGGCGCCTGAGGCCCCCCCAGCGCCCCAGCCGCCAGCACCTCAGCAAGAAGCGCCCAAGGCACAGGAGCCAGTTGCTCAAGCCGCTCCAGAAGCGCCAGCTGCGGAGGCTCCAGCGGCAGAAGAAGCTCCTGCTGCCCCCGAACCCGAGAAAAAGGCCGAAGCTCCTGCGCCTAAGAAGCCAGCGGTCGCCGCCAAGCCTGCCGAGCCAAAACCTGCGGCAGAGCCAAAACCAGCCGCGGAACCCAAACCAAGAGCAGAGGCCAAGCCTGCGCCAAAGGCTGCAGCAGCTGGGGTTGTTGATGCCAACACCTTGCTAGCCCAGTATAAGGGCGGCAGGGGTGGTGCCGCCGATGATAAGCCTGCCGACAAGGGTGGTGGTGGAACGGCCAGTAATTTGCCAGCGCAGTTGTCTGCAGGTCAGATCAAAACTGCCCTGGGTGGCAGGCAAAAGGCCATAGCCGATTGTGTAAACAAAGCCGGGGTTGCTACTCCTGCGCGAATTAATGCACGTGTTGTGATAGATAGTTCTGGAAAGGTAACAAACGCCACGGCAACCGGGGCTGGCGCAGCTGAAGCGTGTGTGGTGGGCGTACTTCGTGGAACCAAATTCCCCCAATTTAGGGGTGACTCCATGACAGTTCCCTTTCCGTACACGATTAGATGATTTTGCTTCAGTGTTTGTATGAACTTGTGGTAACCTAGCGTGTGCTTAGTTACCTGGCTTGGAAGCATTTGGTGTGATTCATTAAGCCGCGTCAAGATTTGACTAGCGAGGCTTTTGATTGAATTTGACGTTTGACATCAGCACGGGTAAAGTCAACCCCTCTGGACCATTTGCCAGGCGAGTTGAAGTCGTCGACTGGCTTGAGTGGTTTTTGATGAAGCGGATGTGTGACATGGGGGCCTCATGAAGACTTGGGGATCTGGAATTCTCGTAGTCGTGGCTTTCGGCTTGCTTACAATGCCGGTCTTGGCTCAAGGGACCAAAGATGGTGCCAAAGAGGAGGCCGTAGTTGAGGTTAAAGGCGAAAGTAGCGAGAAATTCGTCCGCGTGATCCAGCAAAAGCCTTTCGTCAAGGCTTTAAGGCTGGAAATAGAGCCGACATTCAACTTGCCTTTGAACGAAAATTTCACCAGGCACGTTGGAGCCGGTGTGCAAGTGCGGTTTCACATCACCGACGAATGGTCTATTGGCGGCGACTACATCAAGTACTGGGGATGGCAGACTGATTTGGCCACCGAGGTTGGCGAATCTTTCCAAGTCTTTCCGGAAAAGCGGCTGATGGATTTTTACGCTGGTGGGCATATTAGCTACGTGCCGGTCACTGGAAAATTCCTGTGGTTTGGTACTCTGGGCCCTGTGATTAATTGGGATTTTTACCTTATTGCTGGTGGTGGTGTTAATAAAACCCTACACGGCAATTATCACGGGTCTGGTAACTTTGGAGCCGGCGTTCGTTTCGTTCTTGCCCAGTGGATCACACTTAATTTTGATGTGCGCGACTATATCTTCAAGGAAGATTACGCTCACAAGGGTAAGATCGTGAACAACGTTGTGTTCACTGCTGGCTTTGGCTTGTTTGTGCCCTTCAAGCACAAATATAAATTTGAGAAATGACGGGGGCGAGGGCAATGAAGCGACTGGCGCTGATCCTGGGTCTCCTAATGATTTCATCTGGGGCCTTTGCACAGAGGGGGAATATCGTTGATGCACCTGCTGTCCGCCATCAGAATCTGATGCGCAAGGGGCGTCACGAATTAACTCCATCTCTTGGTGTGACTCTGGGTAAGTCATATGTGACCAACTTGATGTTTCAAGCCGGCTACCAGTATCACTTTCTTGATTGGCTAGCTGCCGGTCTTGAGATTGGCTATGCTGGAGTTGGCTTTAAGACGAGCCTGACCAAGAATATCGAGGAGCAGGGGCGTCGAATCGAAGACCCAAACACTTACGCTGTGGCAAGGTCTGGGTTGGGGTTGATGGCGTTAGCCAAACTTTCCGTTGTACCTTATGGTGGAAAGCTGGTATTGGGTGGAAAGCATCTTGGTTATGCCGATTTTCATATCAATCTTGGGGTTGGGCTAGCCACCATCAGTTACAAAGATTGGGAAAATCATCCTGGGTCCATGACGGTTGGGGTCCTTGTTGGTGGTGGAGTCAGATATTTCCCCATCAAGCTGCTGTCTATCAATCTCTCGGTTAACGACTACATGGTGCCCAGGAAAGAGGTCAAAAATGCCAAAAGCAGGATGACCCAGAATCCAATCTTTATGCTGGGTGTTTCATTCTTCTTGCCAGAAGTTAAACGGGGCTTTTAGAGGCTTCGTTTCATTAAATCACTTCAACAGTTCAGGGGAATAACATGGTTTTAATAAATCATAGACACGTCATCCTTGTGTTCACGCTAGCGCTTTCTTCGACCAGATTGGCTATGGCCAGTCATTATGACTTGGACTCAATTGATTTGGTAGATGAGGCCATGGTAACCAAGATGGCTGGGATGGGGATTGAGACTACCAGCCAATTGCTTGAGCAAAGCGCTAAGTCGCCCAAGCGATTGGCAAAAAAGCTGTCCGTCAGTGTGAAGACTGTTCGTGAATGGCGAGCGTTTTGTAGCCTGCTTGGCGTAAATGGGATAGGTCCCAAGGTTGCCAAGGTTCTTACTGCTGGTGGTATCAAAAATATTGAAATGCTGGCTAAACAAGACCCTGATAACTTGTCACTGCTGATACAAAAGACAAATGAAAAGGTTGAAATACTTGGCAAAGTGCCCGAGGTTGAGACAGTTGCCATCTGGATCAACTCTGCAAAGGAACTGACCACAAAGAAAGGGCTGACTACAAAAGGCAAGAAGAAAAAAGGTAAATAAAGCAATGGGTTTACTTGTAGTTAAAAACATTGGCCTATTGCTTACCATGAGCAATAGGCTGGCAATTGCCGATGCAGTAGTTGTCATAAAAGATGGTGTGATTGAATGGGTTGGTCCAAGCGCTGAATTTGATTTAGATTTGTACCAAGATTGCACGGTAATTGATGCTGATGGCGGCCTTGTGACTCCTGGCCTTGTTGAGTGCCACACGCACTTGATATTTGCAGGTGGTAGGTCAGATGAATTTGAGGCAAGGGCCACTGGGGTGCCATACGCCGAGATTGCCAGGCGTGGCGGCGGGATAGCTAAGACGGTCAAGGCCACCAGAGAGGCCAGTGAAGACCAGCTTTTTGAGCTGGCCGTTCCACGGGTTTATAGCTTTTTGGCTCAGGGGGTAACTACTGTTGAGGCTAAATCTGGGTATGGCCTTGATTTTGACTCTGAGATGCGCTTGCTTAATGTCGCGGCAAGATTGGATAAGGCAACCCCGGTTGATATCGTCTCGACCTTTTTAGGCGCCCATTCAATACCTGCTGAAGCCAAGGAAAATCGCGCCGCGTTTGTGGATGACATATGTGATCGTTGGATCCCAGAAGTGGCTCAAAGGCAACTAGCCGTTTTTTGTGATGTTTTTTGCGAGTCCATAGCCTTTAGCGTTGACGAGTCTCGCAGGATCCTAAAGGCAGGTCTTTTGGCTGGGCTTAAGCCTAAAATCCACGCGGAGCAGCTAGCCAGGACAGGTGGGGCCTTGCTTGCAGCTGAGCTTGGTGCTGTTTCAGCGGACCATCTTGATTTTGCCTCAAAACAGGATGCCAAGGCGCTGGCCGAGGCTGGCACTGTTGGTGTTTTATTGCCAGGCTGTGCTGTCAGTATGTGCAAGCCTGATTTTCCGGATCCAAAACTGCTACAGGCCGCGGGTGTCAAGATTGCGCTGTCCACCGACTACAATCCAGGTTCGTCAGTTACTTTAAATCTGCCGCTGATGGGTAGTTTCGCGATGGCCTTCATGGGGATGAGTGCCATGGAGGTGTGGGAGGCAATAACCATCAATGCTGCCGCGGCTTTGGACTTGCAGGATTTTGTAGGTATGGTGAAGCCTGGCTACAAAGGGGACCTTGTGATCTTTCGCGGAGCTGACCCTGTTGGCCCGTTTTATGAGTACGGTGGGTCAAAGGTGGCAAAGGTGATCAAGGAAGGCAGCGTCGTAGTTCGGCGTGACCCTTGTGGTGGTGTTACCATCTGATTCCTTGGGGGTGTCATTGAGTTCAAATAAAGTCGTCGTCCTGATGGGTGGTGAATCAACTGAGCATCAGGTCTCTTTACGCTCTGGCCTGACTGTCACGAAAAACCTTGCTAAAACACAGTGGCAGCCTGTTCCAGTAATCGTCGGGCGTGATGGCCGTTTTGCATTTCCCAAACTTGAAACGTTTGATTTGAATCAAGTCGACAGCCTGCCCTATGTTGAGCTGGGGGCGGCCACAAGCAAAATTGCGGCGCTCGAACCTGCCTGTGTCTTTCTGGCTCTTCACGGGCTTTATGGTGAAGACGGACGTTTCCAAGCACTTTGTGACCTTATGCGCCTACCTTACGTTGGGGCAGATGTGATTGGTTCGGCAGTAGCAATGGATAAATGGCTTGCCAAGGCTGTTTATAACACTCACAACATCCCAACACCTGATGCTGTTTTGTTGGCTTTAGATGATCTGGACCCTGATGGCCTGTGGCAAGACAGGGTTATAGATGAGATAGGCTTGCCTTGTGTGGTCAAGGCGCCACGTCAGGGCAGCAGTCTTGGTGTTTACATCGTTCGACAGCAGGCCAAGCTTTCGGACGCTGTCAAAGAGGTGTTTAAACTTGGTGACAGGGTGATGATCGAGGCCTTTTGTCCCGGTCGTGAGCTTTCCGTTTCGGTGCTTGAGGACCCGACAACAGGCCGGCCCAAGGCCTTGGCTCCAATTGAAATTGTTGTAAAGAAACGCGAATTTTTTGATTACGAAGCAAAGTACGATGCCGCAGAAACGGATGAGATTTGCCCAGCACCGATTGATGAGCAGCAGACCAAGGCCGTTTCAAGACTCGCCGAGGCGGCACACCGCGCTTTGATGCTAAGTGGATTTTCTCGAACTGATTTCATGCTGACAGCATCTGGTGAACTGATGACGCTGGAAACAAACACCATTCCGGGGCTAACAGACGTTTCTCTATTCCCTAAGGCAGCAGCTGTTGCCGGCCTGTCCTTTCCTGAACTGGTAGATGGTCTAGTAAGGCAAGCGATCAGGATCGGACGCAGAGGGTAGGGGCAGGGGCGGGGACAGCGCCTACACTAGAACAGTCCGCCACCACCACCGAAGTCTATTGGAATGGTTGGGATTAGGAAGATCGCTTGGTCTGAGTCGGCTGGCGACTGTGAGTCGGTGACTTCGGCCATAAAGAAAAAGCCTGTAAGTTTTGGTAAGTTTGGCATCAACGGAACCTGTAACTCAAACACCTGAGAAGTGTCGGTGACAGCGCCCGAAAGTTTACCATCATCAGCAAGCGTCAGACCCTGAGGAATCCCGGCTTTAGGAATCAATGTCTTTATTAGTCCCGACATCTCAGACTCTTTCCAATGATAGGGCTTCACACCGCCCTTGGCCTGCAGCTGGGTGCTGTACGGTATTGGGATCCCCTCTACAACAGTAATCATGGGCAGGATAACAATCTTGGTAACAAAAACGTTATAGGATTTGTCACCAATAATCTGCAACGGCGCAATCTTACAGGTCAGATGGAAATCTGCCTCGGCCTTGGTAGGCTGGTCATCGACAACCCGCATAGTGAAATCAAATTGACCATGCTGCACAGGTGTACCAGCAAGGGTGCCATTGGCCGTCAGCACCAAGCCATCTGGTACAGCCCCTGCTCTGACGTTCCAAGCATAAGGCTTGCTTCCACCAATTGCCTGGAAGGTAAAGCTGTAAGGCGTACCCTCTTCACAATCCGGCAGTGGCGAACGTGAGGTAATGGTCAAACCATCATCCACGATTTGAAGCATAAAGTCCTTGGAGGCGGTAGCCCCTGCATCATCAGTAACAGTTATAGTTAATTCAAAGCTGCCAATTTCAGTCGGCTTACCAGCTAAAGTCCCGTTAGCAGCCAGATTGATCCCAGCAGGCAGCGTCCCGGCATCTAGGCTCCAGGAGTAAGGCTTGTCACCACCTCTGGCCTCAATTTGCATTGAATACGGCTGCTGAATCTGACCAACGTCCAAGTCTTTAGTGGTAATCGACAAGGGTTCGGCGATACATTTGCCATCAGCGTTACAGACGAGGCTACCTGGGCAATGGTCATCAATAAGGCATTCAACACATGAGCCTTTAAAGCAAATCTCGTTTTCTTCACATTCAGTCTCAACCCATTGTGGTGGTTCTCCCTCGCAAGACAAGATACTTGTGGCAGTACACGCGGTAGTACCTGGAGTACAAATCATAGGCAGGCACTGGCCAGACACACATGCGTAGCCTTCATCGCAATCAGTTGGGGTGCTGTATGCGGTACCATCTATGTTGCACACCACTCGTTGGCCAGCATCATTACATTCGACAGTGTTAGGCGTGCAAATGGTGGATACGCAACCTTCCTTTGTGCAGATGGTGCCTTCCCCGCAGGTAGTATCCACCCATGCTAAGCCGGTGGCATTGCACTTTTTATGGATGCTCCCGTCACATTTCGTCTCACCGGGAGTACAAATGGAGCCATCCGGCCTCTCAGCTGAATCCGGAACCGGGGCGACACCGTCTTCAGGATCAATGGAATCCCCGTCATGAGGAGCATCATTCGATGGCCCGTCGATTGCGTCTAGGAAGGGAGACAATCCGCCACCCTCACAGGCATAAAACCCAAAGGCCAACAGAGCCAACAAGGCCAAAAACTGTTTTTTGTATTTCACAATCAACTCCACTACGTTGGTTCAAACAAGAACGGCGAAAGTTACATCTAATTAAGGAATTTTTCCACCAAAAATCCCCACTAGTTTTATGGGTTGTGGATGAATATGGTCCCGAAATTCAACATGTATTTCAAAGTTGCCTTACACTTATAAAAACCCATGCTACCATATCGCGGGCTTCCCCAGACGGAGGATTTCATATGGACCTGGTATTCCTGGCGCGGTTACAGTTTGCGGTGACCGTGGGTTTTCACTTTTTGTTCCCACCAATTTCCATTGGCCTTGCTTGGATACTGGTTTTCGTCGAGGCTGTAGGCTGGCGTACCGGAAGCGAGACTTGGCAGAGCATCGGAAAACTGTTTTCAAAGCTTTTGGCGCTGACTTTTGCTGTAGGCGTTGCCAGTGGAATCGTTATGGAATTCCAGTTTGGCACCAACTGGGCGTCATATTCCAGGTTTGTTGGAGACATTTTTGGTGCGCCACTGGCGGCTGAGGCCATCTTTGCCTTCTTCCTGGAATCGACCTTCTTGGGAGTTTATTTGCTTGGTCGAAATCGCGTCTCGAAAGAGGTCCACTGGTTTTCGATCCTTGTAGTTGCCATCGGTACGACTCTGTCAGCCTTTTGGATTTTGGTGGCTAACTCATGGCAACAGACACCTGCTGGCTTTGAAGTTATCAATGGAAGAGCCGTTTTGACTTCATTTACCGAGGCTGTCTTTAACTCTTCCATGTGGCCGCGGTTTTTCCATCAGATGACTGCGGCAATGATAACTGGCGCCTTCTTTATGGCCGCTGCAGCCGCATGGCTACTTTTGAAAAACAAAGGCAAAGAAGTTGCGTTGCTGGCGTTGAAAGTTTCACTTGTTACAGGCTTTATTTTCGCCATCATATCGATTTTCCCAACCGGTCACTGGCACGCCTCCCAGGTCGCTCGCGATCAGCCAGCAAAGTTCGCGGTGATTGAGGGGCTATATGAAACCCAAACTAAAGCCCCACTTGCGGTTTTTGGGATACCCACAGTCGACAAAGAAACTGAAAAACCACGACTGGCGGCTGAAATCAGAATTCCAGGCATGGCTTCATGGCTTGCAACTGGTGATGTAAACGCTGAAATCAAGGGAACCGACGCCTTCCCTGCAAGCGATTTGCCACCTTTTGGCCTGCCGTTCTTTTCGTTTCACCTGATGGTGGCTCTAGGCGTGGCCTTTTTAGGGTTAACCGCCTTGGGTTTATTGTTTTGGAAGCTCAACTTGTTAGAACGCGCTAGGTGGTTCCTGGTCCTTATGGTGATTGCAGGCCCGTTGCCACTGATAGCCAACCAACTAGGCTGGATTACCGCTGAGGTAGGTCGCCAGCCATGGACTGTTTACAACTACCTAAGGACCGCTGATTCCGTGTCTATAACGGTTGGAGGCGGTGAGCTGATTTTCAGCCTTGTAATGCTAAGTTCTATCTATGCATTACTGCTTTTCGTGTACCTTTTTGTGCTTGGCAGAATACTGAGCAAAGGTCCTGAAGTCCCCCAAACTGCTGAGGTGGTATCATGACACTTGAAGTCCTTCAGATAGTCTGGTTTATCCTCTATGCCATCCTCTTGATTGGTTATGCCATCCTTGACGGCTTCGATCTGGGTATTGGCGCCTTGTCACTGTTTGCAAAGGATGAAAATGAAAGGGCGATTCATATGAACGCCATAGCTCCCGTCTGGGACGGCAACGAGGTGTGGTTACTGACGGCTGGTGGTGCCTTGTTTGCCGCCTTTCCACCCGTTTACGCGGCGGTATTTTCAGGTTTCTACATCGCCTTTTACCTGTTGCTTGCGGCCTTGATTTTCAGAGGCGTCTCCTTTGCATTCAGAAATCAGCTTGATTCTCCAAGATGGCGTCGTTCCTGGGACTGGGCATTTGGGATTGGAAGCCTTTTGCCCCCAATTCTTTATGGAGTCGCAGTAGGTAACATCCTTCGGGGGGTGCCTATTGATGCCGCAGGCGAACACGCTGGAACCTTTATGGCGCTTCTAAATCCCTACGCCATTGGGGTTGGTCTTCTTGTCTTGGCCATCTTTTTGACCCATGGTTCCCTGTTCTTAGCCATCAAAACTGAAGGCGAACTACACGACCGTGCAAAAAAAATGTCTGGACGGTTCTGGATGGCTTGGACAGCGTTGTGGATTATCATGACGATTGCAACGTTCTTTGTGGCGCCTGAACGGTTTGGCATTGCCAATCCACTGTTTTGGGTCTTCCTAGTTGGGTCCTTAGGAGGCTTGGCGGCAACAATTATCCTGATTGGAATGGACCACCCAATCAAAGCGTTTGTGGCCTCCGCCGTGACTATTGCCAGCCAGGTCTCGATAGCATTTGTTGGCCTGTTTCCAACCTTGGTTCCGTCTACTCTTGGCCGCGAATATGACCTCACGGCGTTTGCCCATTCTTCGTCCCAAAAGACTCTTACAGTCATGCTGGTGATTGTGCTCATTGGGATGCCAGTAGTTCTCGCCTACACGATCTGGGTGTTTCGAGTTTTCCGTGGAAAGGTAAAAGCCACCGGCGATGGTTACTAGAACTGCCCCAAGATTAGCCACCGGTAAATACTGTTAATTTAGATGATCTATACAAAGTTACTTGACATGAGTAGTAGCTTAGTATAATTCGCCGGCTTTGCCCTTTGGTTTGGCCTCTTAAGTGAGGAATTGCGATGGTTGACAAGGAAAAATTTGGTGAGCGTCAGGTCTGCTTTGCTTGTGGATGTAAGTTTTACGACATGAAACGCCATCCACCTACTTGCCCAAAGTGTGGCGTGGACGTCAGCAAGCCACCCAAGGTTGTCGAGGAAACTACCTTTAATCACGACGAGATCGATGAAGTTGACAACGATCTCCCTGAAACCCTTGACGACGAAAACTTGGAAGTAGACAGCGAAGATGAACTCGGCGATGAGCTTACTGACGATATGAGTGACGAGGATTAATCCCAAACTCACCGCCTCAACAGGTTCTGATAGAATGCATCCTCGTTGGTAGGCATTCTACACACCTAGCTTGCTTGTGTTGTCGCCAGCATTAAATCTAGGTTGGCTATGTCATTAATCTGAAGGAGGTTTCGCCGTGGATAAACGTGTTGCAGTAATCGGAGGCTCTGGTCTATATCTTTTCGATGGTATGGATGATGTCCGAGAAGTGGAAGTAAAAACTCCATACGGGGCTACTTCAGATGTGATTAGCATCGGACGGCTTGGCGATGTGGAAGTTGCCTTTATTCCAAGACACGGTCGTGGTCACCGTTTCACCCCGTCTGAAGTGCCCTACCGGGCAAACATATGGGCCCTAAAATCTCTTGGCGTTTCAAGGATTTTCTCGGCAAGCGCCGTTGGATCGATGAAGGAAGAAGTCCTGCTGGCAAAACCAGTGCTTGTCGATCAGTTCATTGACCGCACCTGCAATCGTCAATCCACGTTTTTTGGAGACGGGATTGTTGCCCACGTGTCTATGGCACAATCCACCTGTCCAGCGCTAAGGGGGCTTTTGCAGTCAACAGCCAAAGAACTTGATATCGACGTGATTGAAAAAGGTACGTACGTCTGCATTGAGGGGCCCCAGTTTTCGTCAAGGGCAGAATCCTTTATGTATCGAGATATCGGGGTCGACGTTATTGGGATGACCAATGCGACTGAGGCGAAGCTGGCCCGAGAGGCAGAGATCTGCTATGCAACCATAGCTATTCCAACAGATTACGATTGTTGGCATGAAACACATGATGCCGTCAGCGTGGAAACCGTTGTTGCAACACTTTCACGCGGTATCGGCAAGGCACGGGACTTGATTGCAAAGACCATCGTCAACATCGATAAAATCGGGTCATGTTCTTGTGGTGATGCTTTGGCAAACGCCATCATGACTGACCACAAAAGAATTCCAGATGCAGCTAAAACTAGACTGGCGCCAATTGTGGGCCGCTATCTTGATTTGGACAAATAACCAAAGGGGGCCCTTGTGAGTCTGTTAAGCATTGGTTCAGTGGCTTATGACATCATTGAGTTGCCAGGAAAAGAGCCAGTCAAGGTTCTAGGTGGGTCTGCCACTTGGTTTTGCACAGCCGCTAGTTTGTTTTCCAGTCCCAATCTTGTCGCTGTGGTCGGCAACGATTTTGCAAACGAAGACATCAACTTTCTGCGCGAACGCAAAATCGGGTTGGACGGCCTAGAACGAGCCAATGGCTCTACCTTTCACTGGCACGGCAGATATCATGAGGACCTTATCAGCCGTGACTCACTAAGGACGGACCTTGGCGTTTTCGCTGACTTTGTCCCCAAAGTTCCAGATGCTTGGCATAGTCCAGATGTCTTGTTTCTGGGGAATATTAAGCCTGACCTCCAAGCGTTGGTTTTAAGGCAGGTGGGCGATGTAAAATTCGTCGGCTTGGACACGATAGAGCTATGGATCGAGACTTGTCGCGAGGACTTCGAGGCATTGCTACCATCTGTGGACCTGCTTTTCGTTAATGACGACGAAGTAAGGCAGATATCGCTGGAAAACAACGTCCTCGTCGCGGCTAAAAAGGTTTTAAGCATGGGTGCCAAGGCCGTAGTTGTAAAACGCGGCGAGCACGGTGCAATCTTGGTGTCTCCTGATGGACTGGCGTTATTTCCTGGTTTTCCGGTTGAAAATATTGTGGATCCTACCGGTGCCGGCGACAGTTTTGCTGGCGGCACTTTGGCTTATCTGGATTTGATCCAGGATTTTGGCTTTGAAGCCGTTAAGCGAGCACTAGTTGTAGGTACAGTTATGGGTTCTTTCTGTGTCCAGGGGTTTGGACCGCGTGCCTTGGCTGAAGTTAAAATGACAGATTTTCGCCAGCGCGTAGCCAAATATCTGGATTTTGTAGATTTTAATGGCAAACAACTGCTAACCGATCTCAATTTCTAGTATTATCGAGCCATGTTTGTTGAACCACCAGATTTTATCCGGCGCATCTTTTACGAAATCTCGCGTAGCAATCACTATTCGAAGTTTGCGGGCCACATAGCGGACCTGCCACTTCCACAGCAGCTTTTAGACCGGCTGATCGAAGTCTACAAGACCGTCTACAAGGTGGACATGGCCGATTATATGGTTCCTCCTGGCGGGTTTAAGACTTTTGACCAGTTTTTTACAAGGCGCTTAAAGGATGGCGCCAGACCTATCGTGTCTGACCCAAATGTGCTTGTTTCACCTTGTGATGGGCGAATACAGGAGTTTGGGAAAGTTACGGATGGGATGATGTTTCAAGCAAAGGGGCGCCCCTATCGTCTCGGCGAATTGTTGGGTGATGCCAGCTTGTGTCCCAGGTTTGAGGGCGCGTTCTATGTGACCATCTACCTGAGTCCACGTGACTATCATCGAGTGCATTTTCCCTGTGATGGCAAGGTTATCAGTTGTCGTCACAACCCAGGCAAGCTTTACACTGTGGCCCCAAAGGCCACCGAGCTTGTGGACCGGCTCTTTGTTCAAAATGAGCGTCTTAGTACCTTCATTGATTGTAGCGGCCGTGTGATGGCGCTTGTCATGGTTGGCGCTGCTGGTGTCGGTAGGATTACCCTGTCATATTGCCCAATGACAACAAACGAGGGGCATGATTACGGTCATCTTAGCTTTAAAGACCCTGTCCCAGTTTCAAAGGGTGAAGACCTTGGGGAGTTTCACTTGGGATCGACCGTCGTTATGATTTTTGAAAAGGGCGCCAACCAATCTGACAATCATCAATGGAATTACGTTGGCCCTGAAAAGGGGCAGCCCATCAAGCTAGGTATGCCACTAGTTCAATTAAGCTAGATCCCTTGTTTTTTTGTGCTACTTGGCTGCTGTTTCAGCTTCTTCCTTTGGGGGTTCTGGAACTGGCAGTACCAGGATCCCATCCATGTTGATCAAACGCCCAGATGGTGACCATTGAGCCACCTTACCCTTTAGGGTTTGGTCTGAATTCAGTTCATAGGATGACAGGTCAAAATCAGACCACGGTCCGACAACTTGCAGTTTCTTGCCTGGTTTCTTTAAGTCGTCAACCAAGATGAAGTGCGATTCAACACTGCAAGCAGCCCCAGCGGCGCACAGTTCCCTGCTTAAAATGGAACCCCTGACAGTCACTTCCTGGCCGGATAATTCACTGGCCTTTCTGGTCAGCCCATCAACCGACCAAGCGCCATCAGCATACTTTTCAGCAATAGGTCGTGCGGCCAAATCCGGCTTAGCCGGCAGGTTTACCTCTGGACGCTCCTTTTGTGGTCCACTTTGGGGCTGTGAACAACCCACCAAAACGAATACTCCAGCAACGGCCAAGATCCATGAAAGCTGACGCATGTTCCCTCCTTTAGGGGTTTTGCAACACCAATGAAAGCTATCCTAAAACGCCGTGCTGGTCAATTCCCAAAAGCCCCAAAATCCACACATGAATCGAGAATGGGCGGCATGGCGTCATCGAAAGGGCCAGACGCTTCGATGTTCATAAAAACGATGCAAAAGATTAAATAATGATTATTACCTCTCCTTGGCGCTTTTGGTCGCTTGCTCTTATGCTAGCGTGCGGGCGTCTTTCGACTGAAACGGGGTCTGAGAATGTTCATACTTTGGAGCGCTTTTATCGCCTTTGTTTTCGCTATGTTGGCCCTCGATCTGGGCGTTTTTCACCGCCACTCCCACGTTGTCTCGGTCAAGGAGGCTGCCATATGGTCAACCGTCTGGATCTGCTTGGGATTGGCATTTTCCATTTTCATTTACTTCGCTTATGACGGGCAATGGTTTGGTTTGGGTACTGTCCCAGATCCAGTAGATGGGGTTATTAACACCGGTCGCACAGCAGCCATAAAGTATCTGACAGGATATGTTGTTGAAAAGTCGCTTAGTATCGACAACATATTCGTGATCGCGATGATTTTTGGCTCCTTTGGTGTCCCACCAATGTATCAGCACCGAGTCTTGTTCTGGGGCGTTGTTGGTGCCCTAGTGCTAAGGGGCGTGATGATTGGAGCTGGTGCAGCTTTGGTCGCTCGTTTTCACTGGATTTTGTTGGTGTTTGGCGCTTTTCTGCTGTTTGCTGGCTTGAAGCTGCTTTTCACCAAGGAAAAGGAACAAGAAGGGGAACATTTTCTAGTCAAGTTTTTAAGCAAATACATCCCCATGACCCAGGGTTTTCACGGCCAGCACTTCATCGTCAGGGCTGGAAGCGCCGCCTCTCATGAGCCTGCGGTTCCAGGTGAGGCTGCCGTTGAGGATTTGGCTGTCGAATCAGCCAAACCAAACCGCATCTTGTTTACTCCCCTTGCATTAGCTCTGATAGTCGTTGAGTTTTCAGACATTGTTTTTGCGGTTGATTCTATTCCCGCAATTTTTGCCATAACAGGCGACGCTTTCATAGTTTTTACCAGTAATATCTTTGCAATCATGGGGTTGCGTTCCTTGTTCTTCTTGCTAGCCGGGATGATCGATAAATTCCGTTACATTAAAAAGGCTTTGGCCTTTGTGTTGCTTTTAGTCGGCTTCAAAATTATTTTTGCCGACTGGCTGCGCACAATTCTTGGAGAGCATTTCAACCTGATTTTGCTGGGACTTATTTTGTTTATCCTCAGCTTAGGTGTGGTGGCGTCCCTGCTGTTTCCGCCAAAAGCCACCAAGGACTCAAATGAGGCAGGTTGAGGAAAGTATTGAGGGTTTTGGTAATTTATGATAAAAAGCATGGCTTTTACGCCAAAGGGCGTAGTTCGCGGGGGGTGATTTGCTCGATTGGTTTTACGGATTGTTTAGCAACGATCTGGCAATAGATCTGGGGACGGCGACAACCCTTGTGTATGTTAGGGGGCGGGGCATAGTATCGTGCGAGCCCTCAGTTGTAGCAGTATATATTGACCAAAGAAACGTTCGGCGAGTGCTTGCAGTTGGGCGTGAAGCCAAGGAAATGCTTGGCCGGACCCCTGGTGGTATCGAGGCGATTCGACCAATGAGAGACGGGGTCATCGCCGATTTTGAGGTCACCGAGGCAATGCTTCGCTACTTTATTGCCAGGGCGCACAATCGTCGCACCTTGATTCGTCCTCGCATTGTAATTTGTGTTCCACATGGGATTACTGAAGTTGAACGCAGGGCGGTCCGGGAATCAGCTGAATCGGCAGGCGCCAGAGAGGTGTTTTTGATGGAAGAACCAATGGCCGCGGCTATTGGTGCTGGCATGCCGATTACTGAGCCTTGTGGAAACATGATTGTCGATATTGGTGGTGGTACTACAGAAGTTGCCGTTATCAGCTTGTCAGGTGTTGTTTACAGCAAATCCGCCAAGGTCGGTGGGGACAAGCTTGATGAGGCCATAAAAGACCACATGAAGCGCAGATACAATTTGTTAATTGGTGAGCGAACCGCTGAGCAGGTCAAGATCGAATTGGGCAACGCCTACCCGCTACCTGAAACATTAACAATGCAGGTAAAAGGGCGAGATCTGGTCAACGGTATCCCCAAAACCCAAGTCATAAATTCCGATGAAATCCGCGAGGCTATGTCCGAGCCGTTAACAGCCATCGCGTCTGCTATACGTGAAGCTTTGGAAGGTACGCCCCCTGAGCTGTCCGCAGACATCGTTGACAAGGGGATTATGCTGGCTGGCGGTGGGGCATTGCTCAAAAACATTGACGTGATGATTCGCGAAGAGACAGGATTGCCCGTGATGATTGCTGAAGACCCGATTTCTGCCGTGGTCTTGGGCTCGGGGCGAGTCTTGGACGACATTAATCTGCTCCGCACCAGTACCGCCCAGAGTTAATTATTTCTTGTACGGTGGCATTACCCGATGCGCAAATGGCTTGCAGAACATAGCTTTCTCATCGTTGTGATGGTCTCACTGTTGTTGCCAATTGTCTTTATGATAGTTCAAAGTCAGGGGCGAAACACAAATCCGACCTTGGCTAGGCGTCTTTCTGTTGGGGTTGCTTCTACTGCTCAGCAGGGTATGAATTCCGTTTTTGGTGGTTTTAGGTCGTTTTTTTCAAACTACATCTTTTTGGTCAACACAAATAAGGAAAATCAACGCCTAGTTGAAGAAAATGAGCGTCTGGTTGGTGAGGTGGTCGTCGCAAAAAATCTGGCTGTCGAAAATGCAGAGCTGCGAACGCTTCTTGGGCTTGGTGAGGCTCGCAGAGATATGGATATGGCTGCAGGGGTTGTCATAAGTCGAGAACTGACGCCTTTTTATCGGGTTGCTAGAATCGTGGTTAAGCTTGATGGTGATGCGGAACTAAAGAAAGATCAAGCAGTTATGGCTCATCTAGGGCTAGTGGGTAGGGTTGTTGCTGCAGCTAATAAAACTGGCGATGTCATGCTTTTAACTGACGGTCGCAGTAGGGTGGCTGCTGAAGTATTGGGGCGTGGAATCCTGGGTATGTTGATTGGAGCTGGCAGACAAGATGAATCCATGGCCAGACTCCAGGTGGGTGTCAACGAGCCGCTACTTGAAAACGGGGCTGTTGTTACAACATCAGGGCATGATCAGGTTTTTCCAAGAGGAGTCGAAATCGGCTATATCACAAATGCTGAAAAGAGCCTGCAGGCAGGTCCTTTTCGGGAATATGATGTTTCTCTTTCTGTTAATCCAGGTTCTTTGAGCCATGTAATGGTAGTTACTGAGATAAAGAAAGACATTTCTCCAGCACGGTAACAAATGCGGTACTTTTTACTGTTAGTGACTTTTTTTGTTTTAATGGCGGCCCAGTCCTCGTTTTTGGGATTGTTTGGGCTTGGCGCCTATAGCGTAGATTTGCCGTTGATCGCAGTGATGTATCTGGCTTCTACCTCTTCGCGTCGTCGCATGGGTAGTTTTATTACCGCCGTGGCCATTGGTTTTCTTGCCGATTCCTTTGCTGTGGGTTCAATTTTTGGGATCCAAATGGAAATCGCGGGCCTTTTGTTTTTAAGCAGCATGGCGCTTGCCAATCGTTTTCAGTGGCACAGGGTGGGCCCTTTGATGGCGCTAACACTGGTGGGAACGATTATCAGCAGCGCTTTGTTTTATCTACTTTCGTTCTTATTTGATGAAGGGTTTAGCTGGCATACATTTGATTGGCCTGGCTTGTTTGTTCGCATATTGGTGACAACTTTGGCCTCACCGCTGCTTTTCCGTTTGTTTGGCTTATTTGATGGTCGTTCTAGGGGGCGTACAGCTACCAGTTCATTGCTTCGTTAGTCTACAATAGGCTTCGATACTAGGCAGGAAATTCATGCTTGGGACGCAAGGCGAGCTACTTGAATATCACACTCATTATCGCTGGGCGACCATCATAGTCGTTGTAGTATTTCTGATTTTGCTGGCCCGGCTGTTTTACGTTCAGGTGATTGAAGGGGAGCGCTACGAAGGGCTAGCGCTCATTAGTCACGTCGTAAAACACAGAATAGTGCCAGCACGTGGGGCGATACGTGATCGAAATGGAACTGTCTTGGCCACAGATGTCGAAGTTGCCGACCTGACGATGGTTCCCCAATATGTGAAAGACCCAAAGGCCACGACAGGGCGAATGGTTGAGCTTGGCGTACTGACTCAGGACGAGGCTGATAAAATAGTCAGGCAGATTGAAGAGGCTAAAAAGGGAAAGAAAAAATTCCACCGTCTGGTTGCGTACAAAAACCTTGTTGGTAACAGATGTCCTGAGGACCTGACCGCCTTGTCATTTGACCGCAATTCTGGACTGATGGTATGCCCAGTGTGCGGCGCTGAATATATGGATCAAAAGGCTGTAATTCAAAGTCATCTCCATGAGTTACAGGGTTTTTCCATACAATCGCGAATGGTGCGTCACTATCCAATGAGGTCTGCTTTTGTACATGCCTTAGGGTTTGTAAACGAGGTAAATGCCGAGGAAGTGGCTGCGCATCCTAAAACTTATCGGCCAGGGGACCTGATTGGGCGAACGGGCATAGAAGGGGCTTTAGATGCGGATTTGCGTGGAAAACCAGGACTGGATTCGTTTGTTCGCATGGCTGGCGGGGCCAGAATGCGACCAGAAGAGCTGCCAGAAATGTTCAAGGATCTTCAGTCATATCCACCTGAACCAGGGACGGATATTACCCTGTCAGTGGATCTAAATCTCCAGCAGGTTGCGTTGGCGGCACTGTCTAGGCATCGTTCCGGTGCGGTTGTGGTTATGGATGTACACACCGGTGAAGTCTTGGTTATGGCCAGCCACCCATCTTTGCCAGTTGGGCCACGACTACATGCAGTTACAGGCAGTGCTGCTCGCGATATAGAGGTTGCCTACGCCCCCATGGTTAATAAGGCGGTATCTGCTTACCCACCTGGTTCGACTTTTAAACCGATGACTGTGGTAGGTGGATTTGTCGAGAACATTTTTGATTATGACACTGTAGTTAACTGCCCTGGGCATTTTGATTACAGGGGACGGCGTTTTCACTGCTATAAACGTACTGGTCACGGTGACATGAGCCTGATCCCATCTCTTGCTCAATCGTGTGACACCTACTACTACCAGCTTGGAGAAATAATGGGCATTGACCTCATCGCCCACTACGCCAAGGATTGGTTTGGTATTGGGGAAAAAACTGGCGTAGAAATCTATGAACAATCCGGAGTTATGCCCACAGAGAGCTGGTACCGCGAAAAGGGGGTAAGCTTTCAGCCAGGTTTTGCAATTAACTCTTCGGTTGGTCAAGGAGACGTTCGAGCCACCCCTCTTGGGATGGCTAGGGCTTACGCTGCCTTGGTCAATGGTGGTCTGGTTTTAAAGCCCAAACTGGTGCGTTGGAAAGGCCCCCATGACTTGGCCCATGACAAGGTCCAGCCCGAGATTATTCGTCGACTGGATATTCCTGAGCAGCTTGTGCAAGCCATGATGGCTGGTATGTATGACGCTGTTAATAACGAGCAGGGTACTGCGTTTAAATCGGCGATTCCAGACCTTCCGTATGCTGGTAAAACAGGCACAGCTCAGGCCAGGGAGCGTCGCCCCGATGTCTCCAATGATGTCGCTGCTTGGTTGTTGCAAGACCATGCTTGGTTTGTTGCTTATGCCCCTGCAAAGAGGCCCCAGGTAGTTGTGTCTGTATTTGTTGAGCATGGTGGTTTTGGTGGGGCTGAGGCCGCTCCGGTGGCAAAAAAGGTGATAGAAGCTTACTACGCCGAGCATTCGGATGAATTTGCTGACCTCTGGGAAGGCTTTAAGGAACAAGACGCTTTGGAGGTCATTTGGCCATGATCAGGGGAGGGGAGCCCAAAAAGTTTAGCCGTGCCGTTTGGGTTACCATTGCTGCAGTTTCTGTACTCTTGATCGTTGGATTGTTTAACTTGTCCAACGCCGCGGGTTACACAGGTGGCGATTTCCACAGAACCCAAATGATCTGGGTGGTTTTGAGTGTCCTAGTTGCAGCAGCTGTCACTTTTACTGACATGCGCTTTTTCCAACAGCTTTCTCCCGCGATTTACTGGCTTACAATCTTGCTTTTGGTGCTGGTTTTGATCTTTGGACGTGATATTAAAAATGCCAAGCGATGGCTTGAATTGGGCCCAATAGCGCTGCAACCATCGGAGTTTGTTAAGCCAGCTTTGGTGCTGTTTTTAGCGCGCTTTTTCCACGCTGAACGCAATCCTGAAAGGTATACCCTGCGAGCGTTATTGCGTCCGATGCTTTACGTTGCAATCCCTACCGCCCTCGTTATGCTTCAACCTGACCTTGGGACATCTTTGGTCATCATCGCAGTTGGCTTTTCCATGATGTTTTTTGAAGGCATCAGAATGCGTTCCATCTTGATTCTTTTGGGAATTGTCCTTTTGTTGATTCCGTTGGCATGGCAGCTTGATATCGTGCAGCCGTATCAAAAGGAAAGGGTAAGGACATGGCTTGCAATGTCAGGAGCAAAAGACATCAAAAAGGATTCAGACCGCTCCATGCAGCCAGAGCAGGCTCTTTGGGCGGTTGGTAGCGGTAAGGTTTTAGGAAAGGGGGGTATGCAGGGGGTGCAGTCCAGGCTGCGATATTTGCCGGAGATGCACAATGACTACATCTTGGCGTCATATGCAGAGGAACGCGGTTTTGTAGGCTCTGTGTTTTTAATGGGGCTTTATCTAGTTTTAGTTTTGGCTATGCTGCGGATAGCTGTAAGTGCCAGGGAGCGCTTTGGGGTGCTAGTAAGTGTGGGGGCTGTTGCAATCATCTTCTGGCAGGTTGTGTTTAACGTAGGCATGGTTATTGGGATTTTCCCAGTCGTTGGATTGACCTTGCCATTTATGTCTTATGGTGGTTCATCCCAAGTATCATCAATGATTGCAATTGGTTTGGCTTTGAATGCCGGTATTCATCGAGGCAGTGTTTAATCTGGGAATCAGTGCGATGATCGCGAATATCCAAGTGTGGTGGTGATTCTGGGGCGATTTTCGTGAGAGTCTGTTTAAAAGGGCCTTTGGGACTGGTTTCATCGCTGTTTCAGGTTGTCCACTAACGCCACGATGTTTGGGCTTATCCAATCCCTTTCTGACACAAATCTAGCCTCAACTCTGCCATCTCTTAGCAAATAGCTTTCAGGCAGCTTTTCAGTTCCAAATGCTGAACGCATGTCGCGACCAATCACCTGCTGAGGATCTCTCAGTACAATGAAATTTGGTGGAATTGCCGCCACCTGGAAATTGGCAAAAAAATCATCGATTTGTTCCCAGGATTCATCATAAGAGACTGCAAGCACAATCATTTCATCTTCTTTCGCCCTTGCCAGCGACAATAACGACGGCAGCTCCTTTATGCATGGAGGGCAAAATGTCCCCCAAAAATTCAGGAAAATCAGCTTGTTACCAAATTGATCGATGGCCACGGGAACGACTTTGCCATCAACCCGGCCCTCAACGGTATAACTTGCCTGAGCAGGCGTTACAGGCGCACCAATCTTTTCCCCTCTGGTGCGCCGCAGCAACGTGTCAAATTCTGTCCTGCCTCCCTCACCAATGCCAAGGATTCCAAAGGTAATAGCAAGAAAAACGGCGGCAGACGCTCCAATCAGGAAACGTTGTGCAGCGCGGTTTTTAACTTTTTGCATGGTCAAGAGTCCCAAAAATGTCCAAGCGTAAGAATGCACATGCTGAGGCCGTGTGTCAATTGTGGCAGGGACAGGGACAGGAGGCAGGGACAGGGACAGGAGGCAGGGACAGGAGGCAGGGACAGGGGCAGGGACAGGAGACAGGGACAGGGGCAGGGACAGGAGGCAGGGAGATGACTGTGCTAATCCGCAGGATTTGCGCTAAAAGGAGGTCGAGAGGGCACCCAGCAACATGGTCCGGGGGCTAGATTTATTTATCTTTTTGACATATTTTGTCCCTTGAGACCTGTGGCTGTATAGTTTTTGCGGATGTTTGTAACTGGTGCTAGAATATCGCCGCTGAAATACAGCATCAGCATACTGAATTTAAATTCTTTTTAACTTGGGGGGATCATGGGACGGGTCATTGGCATTGACCTAGGTACAACTAATAGTTGCATCGCAGTTATGGAAGGTGGCAATCCTGTTGTGATCCCTAATCACGAGGGTGGTAGGACGACTCCGTCCGTTGTTGCCATCAGTAACGAAGGGGAGCGCTTGGTCGGAGCAGTAGCCAAGCGTCAGGCTATTACAAATGGTAAGAACACTGTTTTTGCCATCAAGCGCCTGATGGGACGAAAGTTTGAATCCCCTGAAGTTGACAAAATTACCGGCAGTTATCCATATGTGTGCGCAAAAGTTGCCAACGGCGACGCCGCAGTGGAAGTCGCCGGCAAGACAATGTCTCCACCCGAGATTTCCGCAATTATTCTAAATAAGATGCGAGAGCTTGCCGAGGAGTACATGGGCGAAAAGGCTACCGGTGCAGTGGTCACTGTCCCTGCATATTTTGACGACGCCCAAAGGCAGGCCACTCGTGACGCAGGCAGAATCGCCGGTTTAAATATCCTCAGGATCATTAACGAACCTACTGCCGCAGCCTTGGCTCATGGCCTTTCACGCCGTGCTACTGGCAAAATCGCTGTCTATGACTTGGGCGGTGGAACCTTTGATATCAGCATCATGGAGCTTGGTGATGGGGTATTTCAGGTAAAAACTACCCATGGCGACACATTTTTAGGTGGTGAGGACGTCGACAGCAGAATAGTGGACATGCTTGCCGAGGAGTTTAAGCAGCTACATGGGGCAGATTTAAAGGAAGACATGGTGGCTTTGCAGCGCCTTCGAGACGCGGCTGAAAAGGCCAAAATTGACCTGTCAGCCTCTCGCGAGGTCGAGATAAACCTGCCATTTATCTACGCAGACAGTGAAGGGCCAAAGCATCTGCAGTACACCCTTACCAGGACTGTGCTTGAGTCGCTTTTAGATGGCCTGATTGACCGTACACTGGAGCACTGTGCTTTGGCCTTGGCTGATGCTGGCCTTTCAGTCAGCGACTTGGATGAGGTCTTGCTTGTTGGTGGGATGACCAAGATTCCTTTGGTCCAGCAAAAGGTCGCCGCATTTTTTGGAACCCAGCCCAGCCGAGGTGTCAATCCCGACGAAGCAGTGGCTGTTGGGGCGGCCATCCAAGCAGGTATCCTCCAAGGTGATGTCGGCGATATAGTTCTGCTGGACGTCGTGCCCTTGTCGCTTGGTATCGAGACCCAAGGTGGCTTGTTTACCAAGTTGATCGATAGGAACTCTGCAATTCCCTGCGCGATCAGCGAAGTTTTCACAACTGCCGAAGATTACCAGCCTTTGGTTAATGTCCATGTCTTACAAGGCGAAAGACCAATGGCTCGTGACAATAAGTCTTTGGCAAGATTTGAACTTTTGGGTATTCCTACTGCAAGACGCGGCATTCCCAAAATCGAAGTTGTATTCGAGGTTGACGTCAATGGAATTTTGAGCGCTTCGGCCAGAGACCTCGGCACTGGTAATGCCCAGACTGTGCGTGTGCGCCCTACTTCAGGGCTGTCAGAAAAAGATATCGAGCGAATTATCGGTGAAGCTGCCGAAGCCATGCGTGAAGATGAAAGTCGTCACGAACTGGCCAATATGAAAAACAGGGCAGATGGCCTGATATACACGACGGAACGCTCGTTGAACGAGTTTTTACACTATCTGACCGACGATGAACGCAGGCTAATTCACGACGATTTGGAAAATTGTCGGCGAGCCCGCAGTGGTAACGACATGTCAGCCATTATCACTGCCATAAAGAATCTGGAAAAATCATCCTACCGAATTGCTGAGCTTATGTACCGCGATGCGGGAGGCTAGACCTGTTCAGGAATTTTTTCCGTTAACAGTTTTAATTCGAGCTTGTTGATGCGTCTAATCCACTGCCTTGTTTTGGTTTTTGTGTTCTTTAGCGTTGAAGCGTTGGCAAAACCAAGCGAGTCAATCCTTTCCAAGATATTGCGGTCCTCAGAGGAAGACCTAGAAGAAATCCCCCCCACACCGATTGAGGATGATACAGAGCCTAACGAAGCCGAAGCGCCAAATGGCGATGAAACATACATGGAGGATACAGAGGTTGTAAAGGCTGACCTTTGCCTTTTGCTTCCATTAAGTGGGCAATACGGTCACATCGGTCAGTCTGTCAGAAGCATATTTGATCGGGCCTTTTCAGTGCTTGAGGGCGTCAAAGTAGAAGTCTTTGATACCAAAGGTGTCCAGGTCCAACAGGCGGTACAAAGCGCCAGTCAGGCGGGCTGCGCCTTTTTGATAGGTGGACTAGGTGACAAAGAGGCTTTAGCTGTGGCCAATGCCGCTGACCAGGCAAGGATTCCAGCGCTAATCCTAAGTGGCGAGTCAGATGGCCGCGTCAGAGGGGCGGTCATTTGGGGAAGGGCCAGCAGGTATGACAAGGCTTTGGTGTTGGCCCAGTACCTTTTGGAAAAGGGCGTCACTAATGCTTGGACTGTCAGCGCATGCTCAACAAATCTTTGCATGGCCGAGGCAAAAGCCTTTACCAACGCTTTTTTGAAGCTTGGAGGCCAGCCAAAGATGGTGGACATAGACGAAGACAGCGAGATGCAGAACGAGGTCTCGCAGTTTGCGAAGTCTGTGATCGGGCCGACGCCTGAAAAGGCTTGTTCAAGCAGGGCATTCGTTATTTTGGGTTCAATCCAAAATGCAAGGAGGGTACTAGGTTTTATGGAGTTTGGCGGCTTGTTTGCTTTGCCAAAGCCAAGCTGCAAGCCTCCCATAGTTGTGGCCCAGGCCTCTTGGGCCGGCCAGCCTGAACTTGGGCGTACTACCGCTTTGGATGGCGCCGTTTATTCGGCTATCAAGTTTCAAGGCGTCCATCAAAGCAGTCTGCAGGCTGAGCTTGCCGACCTTGCCGACCTTTTGGTTGGAGCGATTCAAAAAGACAACCTACGCGATGAAAACATGCGCTATTTGATTCAGACACTACGTGGCATGGAGCCTGTGCCTGGTCGCTCTGGAATGCTTAGGATCGAGGGTGATAAAGTCACTGGTCAAAACTTGGAGATCTTCGAAATACAACGCGGTGTAGGCAGGCCCATTTCAGCGGAGGCCGAGTGGACGAATTCCGATTAATCGCTGCCATCAAAAAGATTCTGACTCAAGGGCCTGCCGCCAAAGACGAAACTAGGGACCCGAGGGTCGAGATCGGCATTGGTGATGATGCCGCTTTGTTAAATGTGCCTGCAGGAAAGATAGTGGCTACCACCGACACTCTTGTGCAGGGTGTTCACTTTCGATTGGACTGGGCGCGACCGCGGGAAATCGGCGCAAAAGCTGTGGCTGTTAACGTTTCTGACCTTGCAGCCATGGGATGTAGCCCACTTGCGGCCCTTTTATCCTATGAGTTGCCTTGTGAAATTGATGACCGCACTGTTTTGGCTATTACAAAAGGTGTAGCGAAGGCTGGGTTTTTGTACGATTTGCCCGTCGTTGGTGGAAACATTACATCGACGTCTGGTCCTTTGGCCATCACTATTGCAGCTTTGGGTGTGCCATCAAGTGCAAGAGTGCTGACCAGAGGTGGGGCGTTGGTTGGTGATGTGGTGATGGTGTCAGGCCACTTAGGGGCTGCCACCCTAGGGCGACTTGCGCTTGAGCGGGGGATAGGTGCCAAGTTTCCGGGTCTGGTCAAAGCTTATCGTAGGCCTGTCGCACGTGTTTCGCTTGGATGCGCAATGGCGGCAGATGGGCGCGTCCACAGTGCTATAGACATTTCTGACGGTCTTTTGGCTGATCTTGGACACATCCTTGACGCTTCAGGTGTTGGTGCAAATCTCGATTCATCCGCAATTTTGTTGCCCCCAAAGGCGCTAAGGGCCGCAAGTTTGCTTGGTGTTGACGCCTTGGAATGTGCTTTGATGGGCGGAGACGACTACGAATTGCTGGCAGTTGTTAGCGAAAAGGCCGTTGGTGATTGGATTAAAGCCGGGATGAGACCTTTGGGCAAGATCACCAAGCGTAAAGGAATGCGACTTGATGGCAAAAGCATCAAGCCCACAGGCTGGAACCACAGGTCATAGCCGGGGCGTTTTGTTATTAAGACTGTAATTATTAGGCCGACTTAAGCCAAGTGCTTTTCCACCAAAGCGATCAGCTTGTTTTTGGCTACTGCGCCAACTATCTGATCCACCACCTTGCCATTTTTAAAAACCAACAAGGTTGGAATGGCGGCAATATGGTACTCGGCAGCCACTCTGGTATCTTCATCGACGTTAATCTTACCCACCTTCAGCTTTCCTTCGAACTGGTTTGCTACTTCTTCCACCAGGGGGGCGATTGCACGGCATGGGCTGCACCAAGGAGCCCAAAAGTCAATAAGGACCGGGACTGCTGACTCTAAAACCTCAGACTTAAAGCTAGCATCAGAAAAGTGTACTACGTTGGACATTTGTGACTCCTAATCTTTTTCTTCAGTTGTTTTGGGTGTTGCCTTGCAGACGTCAATATATTTGAGGCGCAAATCGAACAAAAGGGTGTCGATAAGGTGCTGCTCGTTTTCATCCAAGTTACCCTGGGTTTTATCCTTCAGCATCGCGATGATGTCGATCATCTGGCGGGCAAGTGGCAGGCTGACTTCCATCCCTGCTTCGGTCGGACCTTGTCCCAGATGCATCATCACAGAAGTCCCAAGAGACAGCACGAAGGTGGAAAAATCCACTTTATGCGGGTCAAAACCAGCGTGGTCACCGCACTTTTTGTATTGTTCGTCAGACATGATTATCTCCGTTTCAAAGCAACTCTAGGATCTCAAAAGTTGTGAGTCATTTCTTCTTGGCGTCATCATGAAGAGAGGCCCCTCTGTCTGCCAACGAGGCTTCTACGTTATCGGCCTCAGCAGCAACATTACGCAGGGATTTCAAGTATTTTTCATATTCCTCGCGCTTAAGCTCACCAGAAGCAATCATTCTCTCAACTAATCTAACGTCCATTTTCAGAATATCGTCCATATCATCAACCCCAAAAGTTCAAACCACACGGAATGACCACCCTACTTCCGTTGTAAGGCAATTTAATGTCGCCAACGCAAGGTGTCAAGGTGGCGGGGACAGGGGCAGGGGCGGGGGCATGGAAGCAAGGCCCCATTGTTGATATAGTTCGAAGGAACTAGGGCACGGACCTTACGAGGCGGAAGCCTGGGAGGCGTATTTCAGGTGGATAGTGGACGCGCAGCGCCAACCGCACGGACTTGGCTGGACTGGCATAACAGGATCCGCGTGCAGCCCGCTCTATGCCTGTTGTTGGGCCTAACGGGTCTGTACAACCTTCTTCACAGGTGCTGTAGTAGTCTTCACCATAGTAGTCCCATACGAGCTCATACTCATTTCCAAGCACATCATGTAATCCCCAGGCATTTGGTGTCTTCATACCAACAGGATGGGGATTCCACCTACTGTTGTCTAGGTACCAAGCTATGTCATCAACCTCGCCATACCTTGCCTCAGTAGTACCTGCACGAGCTGCATATTCCCATTCAGCTTCTGTAGGTAGCCGATAGCCGTTACAGTCAAGACTGCTAAAAGTCACTTTACAGTCTGCTAGGTCTACACCTGCAGCGCCAGTACAGTCAGTTATCGTGTAACAGGTTTCTAAACCTTCCGATTTGGAGAGGGCATTTGCATACCAAACCGCGTCAAACCAGTTTAGTGTTTGGATAGGGCAGTGGTCGCTACAGGCGCGGTCTTTTGACGGATTGTTGCCTATCAGCGACTTCCACTCGCCTCTGGTTACTAGGGTTTTTTTCATGTAAAACGGGCGAGTGATTGTTACGTTATGAACCGGACCCTCATCGGGCTCACGGTCAGGTTCGTCATCAGGAGAACCCATCGCAAATGTACCAGCTGGGATCAGACACCAGTCGGCGAAGCATCTACCAACAGTGTTGGACATGCACTTGCCGTTAGTGTCGCAGAAGAGCCAATCTTCGCCACAGCCTCCACATGACAGGCCACAAACCGGATCAGGACCGCAGACTCTATTGGTACAGTTTTGAGCACACACACATTGGCCGCTATAACCGCATCTTTGATCTTGGCCACACTCGCCACATGACAGGCCACAGACCGGATCAGGACCGCAGATCCGGTCACCACATGCGGGTACGCATTCCTTCACACATTTCATGCCATCAGCAACGTACCCATCGTCACAGACACAACTGGCATTTCCAGATTCATCATCGACTTCGCAATAGCCATGCCCACCACAATCAATACCAGCACAGGGGCCCTGGTCACTACAGGCAACAAAAAGCACAGCACCAAATATCAAAGCAAAGGTCTTTTTAAGCATAAAAACTCCTGCAAACGGCGATTAACTCAATCGTGCCGCAATCAGTAGCTAAATGGACTAAAAACAGGCTCTTCTTCAGTAGGCAAGGGACTGCCATCTTGGTCAAGCCTCTCCAAGTCACTTTCGGGGACACCAGCACTGATGTATTCCAGCAGAGATCGTGGAGTGTCTGGATCCTGAAACATAGCGACATCGGTAGAGACAGGTAAAACCTTGTCATCATCAGGTGATACCATATCAGTCAAGCAATCCTCTCCGTGAATGGGGGTAGGTGCTTCTAGTACAACACGATCTCCAGACGTATCAGAGCCCTCAACAATGCCGTCTACGGCTGCCGCAAATCTTGGAGAAGAGCGCTTGAGTTCCTCGATAAATCTCTTCATGGCTTCTTCACCCTCGACGACCAGGATTTCGCCAGTCTCTGGCGCGGCCTCTGTTGTGAGAGCTGACCCTACCATACTAACTTCTGGCCCTGTGATCTCTTGCTCTAGGTCACACGCAAGAAACGCCCCTAAAAGTACAGTTACAAGTCCCACTCTGAAAAGATGTCCCATTACTACCTCCTATTGCTCACCTTGCAGTTGCGAGCACATAGCCGGGAACGGCTCTGTACAACCCCAATCTTCCAAGCAAGGACAGTCCCAGAAATGTTCCCAGACTAATTGCGTTGGATTAATCCGATGATCCGGAGCGCAGACCAATCCCTCTCCAAACCAAAGGCAGCATTCCTCATATTCTTTCGTGCATGGACAGCCTTCAACTGGCTTTCCCGTGCAGACATCCTCGCCCTCGTCACCAAGCTCTCGTAGTTCACTGTTGTCACTATTCCAAGCGTCCATCTTATCCTGTGGTTTGTCCTCGTCGGAACATGCTGCAAATACCAGAGCCAACACCACAACCAGACAGCAATTGCGAATGAAACCCAAAACCGGCAAATTTACCCTGCTCATAAAACCCTCCAAAAACTATAACTCTAGTCCATTACATTGATTTCTCCAGGTTCCATCTCAATGCTATCAAAGCTAACCGAATTGTTGGATTCCGTACCGTGCGCATGGTACGGATTTGTCAGGGCTTTATCAAGCAGCCCAGGGACAGGGAGGTTTGTTATTGTTTTAGTTTTGGGAATGAGGCTCGGTTCATTGAGGTTTGGGGGTACCAGGTTTCATTGGTTGTTTGGTTGTGGGCTTGTACTAGGTCTAGGATGAGGATTGTTGGGGGTTGTGCTTCGTTGTGGCTACATGGGGTGATGCCTTGGATTTTTAGGTTGGCTTTGGTTGCTTGGCTGCGGGCCTCTTCCAGGCGTTTGTAGGGGTACAGTACTGAAAGTATTCCGGTGGGGGTTAGCCTTTGGGAGGCTAGGGCGAAGAGCGAACGCATCGTTAGGGTTGATTCGTGCCTTGATAGCATCTTTTCGCTGTTTGGATTGGGCCTGCCTTGGCCTTTTGGATAAAAGGGTGGGTTTGAGATGATCCGATCATAGCGCGTTTGGTCATCTGCCATGGTGGTGGCGTCAGCTGTTATAACCGTTATTTGGGACCCCATTGAAGCCGCTTGAACGTTTCTTTTGGCCCGGTCGGCCAGCTGTTCTTGTAACTCGATGGCGGTGATTTTGCCCAAAAATCCCCATGCAACCGACAGGATTGAAACTACCCCAGAACCGGTGCCTATTTCCATCATCTTGCATTCTGGGGCGAGGCACTTCGCAGGTCCGTTGGTGATGTGATAGGCCAGCAGTAAGGCGTCAATTCCAAAGCGATAACCGGTTTTGGATTGGGCAAAGCCAAAGTCAAACAAGACCGACAAATCCTCGTCGGGTCTAAGCTCAGGCATCGTTTTTGGAGCCTCTTTCATCACCCCTCTGCCAGTTTGGCAAGCACCTTGTCGTGGACGTTGTGGAAATTTCGCCCTGACATGCCAACGATGATATCTCCCGGTTTTGCCAAGGCAGCCGCGGCTGATGCAAGGTCATCTATGTCCGGAATCATTACTGCGTTCGTACCAGCGCTTTGGATGTCTGCACAAAGCTGGTCCATGTCTATGCGCTCTTCAAGAGGCAGATTGTCAGGTTTTTCATAAGGTCTGCAAAATAAAACCTGATCCGCCGTTGCAAAGGCCTTTGCAAACTCGTTTTGGAACACCTTGCGCCTGCTGGTGTTTGATTCGATTTCAAACATCACGATTATCTTTGCCTTGGGTTTTGCAATCCTAAGTGCTTCGATTGTTTGGCGCACAGCAGTTGGGTGGTGGGCAAAGTCATCCATCACAGTGATTTGGTTGACCACCCCCTTGATTTCTTGGCGTTTTTTGATGCCTTTAAAACTCTCAAGCGCCAAAGCCAACTTGGGAGTTACCGCATCAAGCTCGTGGAGCATGGCAAGGGCCGCAATCACATTGTGCAGATTGTGGATTCCAATCATTGGAGACGAAAAAGTACCAACCTTTAAGTCCTTGCAAAACAAGTTGAAGGCAACGCCTAGACCATCCCACTGCACGTCTCTCGCCTGCCAAATCCCGCGTTCGATCCCAAAAGTCACTACCTTGGCGTCAGCATCGGCAACGACCTTTTTTGCATTGGTGTCGCTATCTGGAATCAGCAGCGGCGCTTTACGCGGAACTATGCGGGCAAAGTCAGTAAACACCTTTAAAACAGCATCTAGGCTGGCAAAAATATCGGCGTGGTCAAACTCAACATTGTTGATGATGGCCGCTTTTGGTAAATAGTGTAGAAATTTAGGGCCCTTATCAAAAAACGCCGTGTCGTATTCATCGCCCTCGATGACAAAGTATTTGCCTTCCCCAAGATGATGGTTGATACCAAAGTTGACTGGAATTCCGCCGACCAGGAAAGAGGGATCCAACCCCTGGAATGCCAAAAGATGCGCTATCAACGACGTTGTGGTGGTCTTGCCATGAGTGCCAGCAACAACTATCGATTGTTGGTCGTGAAAAAAGTGCTCCCGTAAGGCCTCGGGAAAGGACAGGTACGGGATTTTTGATTCGACTACCGCCACTGCTTCCGGGTTAATCCTGCGGATGACATTACCAACCACAACCAAATCTGGTCCCCAGTCCAGGTTTTCAGCCTGATATGGGTGCATTACGCTGATTCCAAGGTCTGTAAGAAGGTCTCCCATAGGTGGATATGGCATTGCTTGGTCTGAGCCACGAACCTCCCAACCTGCCTTTTTAAACAATCCAGCCACGGCGGACATAGCAACTCCACCGACTCCCATGATGTGAACTTTTCCTTTGGACATTTGTTTTGCCACCTGCTGCAAGCCGACGATCAATATTACATGGACTGCCAGATCACACCAAAGATATGTACTGTATTAAGCATAAGAAACATCTTAGCCTTGGGCCTGAAAACGGGAATATCCAAAAAACCTAGGTATGCTAAAACTTTGACGGATTGGCTGTTCGCCCATATTCTGGGCGCCATGGAACGGTTTGGCAGTTCAAAAAATGCGCTTCCTCGTGAAACAAAAGGTGTTTGCGTGGTCTGTGGCGTCGAGGGGGCAACTGAACACAACTTCATATGCGATGAGTGTGGCGATCCTTTGGCTGTCACCATGTTTTGTAACGGTTGCAAACGCCGATTGTCGCTGGATCCGATGGTTGCCGCCGAATTTTTAAACGAAAATGGATACGACTTCGAAGATGTTTGTGGGCTAGTAGTCAAGACTCAGTACTGTAGTGTATGCATGCCCGACAGTGAGCTTACCGATATGACCATTTTCAGAATCAAGGTTTAAATCTACTCAAATAGCTTTGATACCACCATAATTCACCATAGTTGAGGCCTCAGTGACGGTGATTTTGGGTGACAGATCACCCCAGCTAGGCTATATTGCTGGCACGTTGTTTTTTGCAAAACGTGTCTTTAAACCCGGGAGATTTCAATGAAACTAGCATTTACTAACGAACCTGTGAATTCATTTGTGAATCCTGTCGATCGCGAGGCCCAGTTTAAGGCGATTGAGGCGGTTGAGGCTTCCTTTGGTAAGCGTTATCCCATCGTTATTGGTGGCCAGGAATTCTTTACAGACAAGGAAATTAAGTCCATCAACCCATCTGATACCTCGCAGGTCGTGGGTTTAGCGGCCAGCGCGACTCCTGAATTGGCTGATAAGGCCGTTAAAGTCGCGTACGAAAACTTTCCTGCCTGGTCGCAAACCAGCTTTGCCGAGCGAGCCAGGATCTTGTGGAGGGCCGCCGCGATCATGCGCAAGCGGCGCTTCGAGCTAAACGCCACCATGATTTTAGAGGCTGGCAAAACCTGGATTGAAGCCGACGCCGATACAGCAGAGGCAATCGACTTTTGTGAGTTTTATGCCCATGAGGCCATCCGTTATGGCCAGCCACAGCCGCTGATTCCTACCGCAGGGGAAGATGACGAGATGACCTACATTCCGATAGGTCCGGTGGTGGTTATCCCCCCGTGGAACTTCCCCTTGGCTATCACGGCTGGCATGACGGTCGCTGCTTTGGTCACTGGGAACACGGTGGTTTTAAAGCCAGCCTCACCGACGCCTGTAATTGCTTGGAAACTTTTCGAAATTTTGCGTGAGGCAGGCCTTCCTTCAGGCGTGCTGCAGTATGTGCCTGGCTCTGGCGGCGCTGTGGGCGACATCTTGGTTGGACATCCGCTTACAAGAATGGTTGCGTTCACAGGGTCCATGGATGTTGGTATTCATATCAATGCCTTGGCCGCCAAGGTTGCCCCTGGCCAGATATGGCTCAAAAGGGTAATCGCTGAAATGGGCGGCAAGGACGCGATAATCGTGGCTGATGATGGCAATATCAAGGAAGCGGCTGCCGCAATTACCGCATCTGCTTTTGGATTCCAGGGCCAAAAGTGTTCAGCGTGCTCTCGTGCTATCTTGGATGCCGCTATTTACGACGATGTGATGGCAGAGGTGGTTGCGGCGACTAAGAAGCTGAAGGTTGGTCCTGCCAAGGATCCAAACTCCCAAGTTGGCCCAGTGATTACCGAATCTGCCATGAATTCGATTCTTGGCTACATGGAGATTGGCAAAAAAGAAGGCAAGCTTCTGTGTGGTGGTGGCCGCGCAGATGGCCCTGGTTACTTCCTGCAGCCGACCATCTTTGGTGATGTGCCTGCTGGTGCGCGCATCGAGCAGGAAGAGATTTTTGGACCTGTCCTGTCAGTCACCAAGGCCGACAACTACGACCATGCGATCCAGATTGCAAATGGCACCATCTATGGTTTGACTGGTGCAGTGTTTTCCCGCAGCCAAGCAAGGTTAGAGCAGGCTCGGCGTGACTTTCACGTTGGAAACCTGTATTTCAATCGCAAGTGCACTGGCGCCTTAGTTTGTGCACAGCCATTTGGCGGTTTCAATATGTCTGGAACTGATTCCAAGGCTGGTGGTGGTGATTACTTGTTGTTGTTCCTGCAGGCAAAGACGGTTTGTCAAAAGCTATGAGCTCAAAACCCCAAATTCCCCGCGCCTTGGACACGGGTTGTTTAGGTACATGAAAATCGTTTGAGGGAGGTTTTAAGTGACCGAATCACTTGACGGTGTGTTTTATATAACTACGCCAATTTACTATGTTAATGATCGACCCCACATTGGTCACGGTTACTGTACGGTTTTGGCCGATGTCTTGGCCAGATATCACAGGCTATTTGGGCAGGAAACTTACTTCCTGACTGGGACCGACGAGCATGGCCAAAAGGTCCAAGAAGCCGCCACCAAACGCGGGATGACACCCCAAGAACACGCAGATGACATGCATCGCCACTTTAAGGATTTGTGGCCGACGTTGCACGTGTCAAACGATGATTTCATCAGGACGACTGAGCCAAGGCATACTCGCGTGGTTCAAAAGGCCTTGCAGCAGCTTTGGGACAAGGGCCTGATTTATCGGGGTGAGTACGAAGGCTTTTATTCCCCAAGGGTGGAAAAGTTTTTTACCGAAGACGAGCTTGTTGATGGTAAATGCCCTGAAACTGGCGGGGAAGTAAACCGCATCCAAGAGGCCAACTATTTTTTCAAGATGTCCTTGTACCAGGAAGCCTTGATCAAGCATATCAATGAAAATCCGGACTTCATCCGCCCAGAGTCGCGTAAAAACGAGGTCTTGGGCTTTTTAAAGAAGCCACTTCAAGACCTTTGTATCAGCCGACCAAAGGCACGCCTGTCGTGGGGAATCCCCCTGCCATTTGATGCCGATTTTGTGACCTACGTATGGTTTGATGCGCTGTTGAACTACTGCTCTGCCATTGGCCTTTACAGCGATGACGAGCGGTTTGAAAAGCTGTGGAGTGGGGCACACCATCTGATTGGAAAGGACATTTTAACCACCCACAGCGTTTACTGGACCACCATGTTGATGGCCTTGGAAATTCCATTGCCCAAGCACATCATTGCCCATGGATGGTGGCTGATTGATCGGTCCAAGATGTCTAAATCACTGGGCAATGTGGTCGACCCCTTGGCCATGAAAGACAAGTATGGTGTCGATTCTTTGCGCTATTTCTTGATGCGAGAGATGGTTGTAGGCTTGGATGCCGATTTTTCCGAAGAGGCGTTTTTAAAGCGTCATAACTTTGATTTAGCAAATGATCTTGGAAACTTAGCTAACAGGTTGGCGAAGTTTATTGCGCGTTCCATGGGTGGGGTAGTCCCAACTCCTGCAGAAGGTACTGAATATGACGACGACCTTCGCCAGATGGCTCAGGAATTGCCCGCCAAAGTGCGACAGCTGATCATTGAGCTGAAGGTGGACGCAGCAGTTGAAGCCATCATGAATCTGGTCAGGCGGGTCAATCGTTATGTTGCTGAAACCGAGCCGTTTAAGGTTATCAAGACCGATCCAGCCAAGGCAGGTACCGCAGTTTACAACGCCTTGGAGGGGCTGCGTTTCGCGCTGAACCTGCTTGCTCCTGTGATGCCTGGCAAGTGTGATGAGCTGCTTGGCGCCATCGGTGCTCCGCCTGTAGTTAGCAGGCTTGAAGACCTTAAGTGGGGTGATTTAAAGGCGGGTGCAGCAGTGAATCTGCCTGAGGCACCCTTCCCGCGGCACGAGCTGCCAAAGGTCGAAGAAAAGCCAAAGAAGCCTGAAACGCCTTTAATCAAGTTTGACCATTTTGCAGCCGTAGATCTAAGGGTTGGAACTGTTCTAACAGCTGCAGCTGTTGAAAAGTCTGACAAGCTTCTTTTGTTATCGGTTGATCTTGGTGAACCTGAGCCTAGAACGGTTGTTTCTGGAATCGCCAAGGAGTATTCCCCTGAAGCGATTGTAGGAAAGCAGTTTGTCTTTGTGGTGAATCTCGAACCGCGTAAAATCTTTGGGATTTTATCCGAAGCCATGGTTTTGGCTGGTCATGATGATGACGGGCTTGCGGTTTTTAGCCCACTACGCCCACTTCCTGCTGGGGCCAAGATCTCCTAAGTGCAGCTCTAAGCTCACCTAGCGAACTTCAGCGCGGCTCTGCTGGTCCGAATACATGCACTCAAGATAGTCGGCCGCCTTCCAAAGCTGGTAATCCAATTTGATCTGCCCCTTTGACTGTTTTTTTGCCAGGTCGTCCGCTATTCCTCTGGTTCTTACACACTCGGATAGTCTTGCAACCAGCTCTGCATTGTGTGGGGGGTAGTCAGCTGACAGGGCCACCAAGTGATGCGACAAATCCCCTTCCCGAAAGGGTGGAAACGGCTCTTCATTAAGGGACGCTGGCACAGTTACATCTGGAATGACCCCAGTGACCTGGATGGTTCGGTCTGACGGTGCATAGTAGCGCGCAACAGTAAGTTTTATGTAGTAATCCCGCCTAAATAACGGGTTCAGCAATGTCTGGACAGACGCCTTTCCAAAGGTGCGATCTCCGATGACCAAACCTCGCTGGTTTTCCTGGATCGCACTGGCCAAGATCTCTGAAGCCGAGGCACTAGTCGAGTCGACCAATACAACCACTGGAAAATCAAAGCCTCCTTTGCTTGCCTTGTAGACCTCATCACGGCTGGATGGGTTTTTTACAGTGACGATGATGCCCTTGTTTAGAAAATCGTCCGCTATGTCGACGGCTGCTTTTAGTAATCCACCGGAATTATTGCGCAAATCTAAAATCAGGCCGCGAAGACGACCGCCCTTGGTTGCAGCAGTCAGACTCTCAATTGCACCCTTGATCGACTGCCTTGTTGACTCAATAAATCCAGTGACTTTTATATATCCCAAATCTGGGTGGTCCTTAAGCAACCTAGATTGCACGTTTTTAATCTCAATGAACCCTCTGACAATGGTTATTTCAAGGTCATTAGGTTCTCCAAGACGTCGAATGGTCAGCGTTACCGATGTGCCTTTGGGGCCTCTGATGCGCTTGACCACCTTGTGTAATGGGATCCCAGCGATTGAGCGTCCATCAATCGCGATTATGGTGTCTCCAGCCCTGACTCCAGCCTTTACTGCCGGCTGGTCCTCAATCGGGTTTTCCACAATCGTGTCATCGCCATGTTGGGTCAACAGCGCCCCAATTCCTTGGAAACTGGCGTCTTCAGTTGATTTAGTAGCCTCATCCCAGGCCTTGGCAGTTATAAGCCCAGAATGTGGATCCAAAGATGCCAAGTAGCCTTGTGCAGCAGCAAGAATCAGGTCTTTTTTGGAAATCTCTGTTCCCTTTATTTGTTTTAACGCCCAGTCCAAGACTCTGCCGTAATCAGCCTCGGTGAAAGGCAACTTGCCAAGGGCAGAATCCAGCTCTCTTTGGCGTTGTTGGATCTCCTTTTTCTTGTCACGCACATCTTTGGGAGTAAGCGCTTTCTTGGAACGTTCGACTTTAAAATCCTTGTTGGTCTCCACCAGCACAAAGGGATCACTAGGGCGCAACTGAATCTGCTTGCCTGTATAGCGTTTTTTGAACTCGTCAGTTCCCTTTTTTCTGTTCCAGAAATTTTGGGGCAAAACCTGCCAAGGCGTCTCCAACTCACCCAAAACGCCATTGGCCGCAAAAATCCACGCTAGCCTGCGGTCATAGTTGGAATCAATGTAGTAAATCTTGATCAGGCGCAAAACCTCAGTAAAGTCAACTTCTGTAAAATCAACTTCTTTCCAGTATTGCTTTTCTTCGACGTCCTCATCTTCATCCAGTGGTTCATCTGGACTAGTCTGCGCCACGTCAATGGCCGGATTAGTGTGGTTAGCAGGTAAATTCTGGGCTGAATATAAATCTGAGGCTTGTGCTGGGATCAAGAAAAGGGCAATCACCCCAAAAACAGCAAGCCTTACACGAAGAGTCATCAGACCTCCTGGTCATTTCGCAGGCGCAAAACACTTTATCACGGCCATTTATTCCTGGCAAAATTCCCACAAAGCCGCAAGAATGCAACCTCAATTGCCTACCATGATGTGGGCCAGTGAGTCGCCCCTGCTCATCGACTTTGTTCCATGCTATTATTTGCGGGCGTTTTACTTGCCTGGAGCCTGATGACAGACACTTCCTATGCTATCTATTTGAACGCCAATGCCAGACATGTGTCCCCGGAAGTGGTTTCAAAGATTGAAGACCTTGTACATCCTGACGACATCTTTTTTGCAGAGGTCCCAGGCGACGCCTTGCGGCATGCTGCAACCATTCACGAGCGTGGCTACAAGACGGTGTTTACAGGTGGTGGTGACGGTACCATCGTTGGCCTGATCAATGCCCTGTACAAGTACAGCGATGGCGACAGCTCCAAAGTTCCCGTTCTAGGTGCCCTTTCGCTTGGCACTGGTAATGCTTTGTCACGCTTGGTTTCATCAGTTGGCGCTCTTTCAGACCTGAAGTCGTGGCTTCAAAACCCATCCAAGGACGTCTGGACAGTTTCCTTGATGGAACACGAGGGACAGCTGCACCCCTTTGGTAGCCTAGGTGCAGATGCCGAGATGATGGCCGATTATCACCAGATGAAGGCAAATTTTGGCTCAGGTCGTCTTAAACCGCTTTTTCAAAATGTTTCCGGTTACTTTGTGGCTTTTTTTGGGGCTACAGCTCCTAGACACATTGCCCAAATGTTTAGCCAAGACAGCCTGGAAGTTCGGATTACAAACCTGGCCGATACCGCCTATTGTATTGGGGCAGAAGGTCAAAAAGGGCGCAGTTTTGGGGCCGGCGAGATCATATACGAAGGTTCAGTTGTGCTAACCATGATGGGGACCGTCCCAGTACTTGGGTATGGTCTGAAGCTGCTACCTTGGGCTAATTCTGACCAAGAATTCATGCAGTTAAGGCTGTCTGACATTTCACTTGCAGCAAGCCTTGTCCACCTGCCAGCGGCCTGGAATGGCTCGCTGAGGCATGAAAAGCTTTACGACTTTTTTGTAAAACGGATCAAAATCCAGTTTTCACGACCTATGCCTTTTCAATTATCCGGTGATTTCGAGGGGATGCGCGATACCGTTGAGCTTGCTGTAAAGCCAGGTGCGGTACGCTTGCTTAGATTTATTTAGGGAGGGGTTACGATGCGGTATGTATGCATAGTTTGCGGTTATATTTACGATCCTGCCCATGGCGATCCTGTGGCTGGTATTCCTCCTGGAACCGCCTTTGAAGATTTGCCAGACTCCTGGGTGTGCCCTGAGTGTGCCGCTTCAAAGGAGATGTTTGAGCCTGTAAAGGAGGGCGAGTAAGCTTGGCCAAGCGCTACATAATAATAGGTTCTGGGGCAGCAGGTCTTGAAGCTGCTACAGCCATCAGAACGGCTGACAGTCTTGGAAATATAACGGTCGTCTCTGAAGAGTCTTGGCCATACTATTCGCGAATTAGGATTGGTGAAGTAGTAGATGGTCGCAGTGAACCTGACAAACTAGCACTTAGACTGCCCAATTGGTACGACGAGCAAAAGATTAATCTTTTGCTGAAATCTAGGGTTACTCAGATAGTCCACGCCAAAAAACAAGTCCAGTTGGCAGATGGTCAACTGCTTGATTATGACTCGCTATTGATTGCAACTGGGGCTAGGGCGTTTGTGCCAAATTTTCCAGGGTCTGATTTGGCTAAAACGCTTCGATTCATGGCTGATGCAGTCGCTTTGCGCCAGGCCATCGCCGGTGTCAAGCGTGCCGTGGTAATAGGTGGTGGGCTGTTGGGGCTTGAGCTTGCCGCATCGTTGGCAAAAGCTGGGCTCTCTGTGACGGTGGTAGAAAGGAACAACAGGCTTTTGCCTCGTCAATTGGATTTGGTGGCCGGTGAACTGGTCTTGGAGCTTTTACAGCGTCAGGGGATCGATTTTGTCCTTCCTGCATCTACCGCCCAAATTCGCCAGGAAAACAATGGGTTATCAGTCGATATGGATGATGGTTGCTCACTTCCAGCTGATTTGGTCCTAGTTTCAGCAGGCGTTCGTCCAGCCATTGAACTGGCCCAAGCCGCTGGCATTGAAGTAGATCAAGGCATTTTGATAAACGACCAGATGCAGACATCGATCCCTGGAATCTATGCAGCTGGAGACTGTGCCGAGCATCGCGGTCAGCTTTATGGGATCTGGCCAGCATCATCAGAGCAGGGGCGCTTTGCGGGACGTGCGATGGCCGGTTTGGACGTCACATATGCAGGCACAACGCGGATGGTTACCTTGAAAGTCGCTGAAATAGGCGTGTTTTCCATGGGTAAAACCGGTGATGAAGACGGCGAGGTCCAGGCCGAGCGCTCAGGAGATGATTACAAGAGGCTTGTAAGGGATGAAAACGGCGTCTTGATTGGCGCGACTTTGGTTGGAGACTTAAGCGAGCGTCGCCATATCTTGATGGCACTGACAGCTGGTAAGCCTTATCCATAGCCAGGTTCATTGGTTCGACGGCCGGCTAGTGGTTAGGGCGCTGATTTTGGGTGTGCCCTAAAAAGTCCCGTTGACAGTTGGGGGCTTTGCAAGGTACAACCAAATCCTTGGATCCTTGGAGGGAAGCCAGTGTATCTAGGTCAAGTTCTGGGAACGGTGGTTGCTGCTAGGAAAGCAAAAAATATGGATGGCCTGCGCCTGATGCTGGTTCAGCCGCTGACCGAGCAACGGACTCCAAAAGGCAACGTTGTTGTGGCCGTCGATGCGGTTAATGCTGGACCTGGTGATTTGGTGCATTTGGTAAGCAGTCGCGAGGCCTCGCTTGCTTGTCCCAACACGTTTGTTCCAGTTGACGCGGCAATCTGTGGCATTGTTGATGCCCTAGACGTGGAGGCACCATGACGTTGTGTCGTGTAAAGGGAACAGTTGTTTCCACGGTAAAACACCCCACTTACAAGGGGTTGAAGCTTTATGTGGTCCAACCAGTCGACGAAAATGGAAAACCAGTCGACTCATCGTTTTTGGCCGTTGACCAAGTTCAATCTGGAGTTGGAGACTTGGTGCTGGTTGTAACTGAAGGAAACAGCGCCCGCCAGATTTTCAAGCAAAAGATTCTTCCCATCAGATCCGTGATTGTTGGGGTAGTTGACGCGGTTGATTACCATGCTTCAACCGTTTTGGAGGCGCGATGAACGCCCAGGTAACCTTCCCTGAATTGCAAAGGCAGATTATTCACTTCAGCCGCCAGCTTCATGAAAATGGATGGGCCGCTGGAGGGCAGGGTAATGTAACCGCAATGACCGCCGATGGTCGCATTTTGGCCACCAGTGCTGACGTTTCATTAGGGGCGATCAAAGAAGCCGAGCTTTTGACCTTGGACCGTTTTGGGCGCAAACTGGCCGGTATTGGTAATCCTTTTGTCGAGTTGCCAATGCATCTAGCCGTTTTTAAAGGGCGTTTAGATGTCCATGCCGTCGTTCACGCTCATCCGCCTGCATCGTCGGCATTTGCGGCGGCCAATCAGGCGATTGAAGCGTTTACTTTCCCAGAGTTCATAATTCAGACTGGCGGTTCGGTCCCAGTAGTGCCCTTCGCTTTACCAGGTAGTGAGGCCTTATCCCAAGGACTGGCTCCTTTTATTGAGCGCTACGACGTGGTTTTGCTTGAGGGCCACGGTGTTTTGGCGTGGGGTGCTGATCTGCAGACCGCCATGATGCTAGTCGAGCTTGTCGAGGCCACAGCACGTACCTTGCTGGACGCAGCAACCTTGGGAGGCGTCAAAAAGTTGCCAGACCCCATGATTTCTTTACTGCTGGAGGCCAGAACCAACGCTGGTCTTGGTCCAGCAGGACGAGCCAGAGCATCGGCTAAGCGATGAAACCATCTAACGATTCACCCTTTAAATCCGTGTCAGGCAAACCCACCAATGCTGAAATCAAGCTTGTCATATCGCTGAAACAGAAAAAATATCGGGATCTTCACTCGCTGTTTGTTATTGAAGGGGAAAAACTGCTTGATGAAGCCACAAAATCAGGCGTTGAAATCATCAAAACTATATTGAGGGACGAGTTTGGAGAAACGTTGATGGCTCGGCTGTCATCGATGGCCTCACCCCCACCAGTTTTGGCTGTTGCAAAGGCCGCTTTGCTTGCCGCTTGGTCAGGGCAGCTTGAGGCTGGGCAGCTATATCTTGGCCTTGACCGCGTCAGTGACCCAGGAAATCTTGGGACCATAATCAGATTGGCCGAGTGGTTTGGTGTGCGCGTCGTGTTTTTGGGGCCTTTTTGCGCAGAGCCATACAACCCAAAGGTAATCCAGGCCTCAATGGGCTCTTTGTTTAGAGTGCGGCTTGTTCAAATCGAGCTGAAATCTTTGCTGCACAACGCTTCCAAGCAAGGCATCCCAAGTTTTGGCACCGTCCTTGGTGGGCTAAACATCTATAAAACGAATCTGCAAAATGGCGGTCTTTTATTGATGGGTAATGAATCTCATGGGTTGGCACCCGAACTCATCGAGTTGGTTGACTGCCGTCTAAGTATCCCCAGCTTTGCAGCTAGTAACCAAATAGATTCGCTAAACGTTGCAACTGCAACTGCGGTCATGTGCGCTGAGTTTCGTCGTCAAAGCAGCCTGTGATTTTGGCTAAGATCTTGATCAGACAATTGATTTTGGCTCAAAGTGCGGCTTTTATCAGTTTTCCAGTGTAGTCAATCCTTCACGAATCGCATAACGCACCAGATCGGCAACGTTATCAATCCCCAGTTTTGCCTGAATGTTTCTTCTGTGCGTTTCAATGGTTTTCACGCTTAGATGTAAACGACCAGCAATCTCACGGGCGGAATGTCCCTCAGCAAGTAACTGCAAGACCTCCCTTTCTCGTGAAGAAAGGCTTCCTGGAGCTGGCTGGGCCTTATTTTCGGCAGCTTTGCGTCCATATTCCTGGACGACAATATTTGCAATCCTAGGTGACAGATACACTTGACCACTTGCCACAGCTCTTACCGCTCTTACCACCTCTTCAAAATTGGAATCCTTTGGTAAATAACCAGCGGCACCAGCCTCAAGCATCCCCAGCACATAGCGTTTGTCAACGTGCATAGAAAGAGCCAGCACCCTGACCGAGGGGTACTCTTTTCGAATCTGCCGCGTGGCCTCAATTCCATTAAGCTCAGGCATAACCACATCCATAAGCACCACATCAGGGCGCAGCCTGCCAACTAGCTCAATGGCCTCACGACCGTCTTGTGCGTCTCCGATTACTTGCATGTCAGGTTCCTGGGACAACAGCCCACGCAAGCCCTCAGATAAGATTCGATGGTTGTCAACCAAGATGATCGTCATTTATTTGAGCCCTTTCTTAACTCGCTTTGATTTTAATGCCTGTTTTGGAATTTCCAATATAACTTTGGCCCCTTTGCCAGCAACTGAGTTAATTACCATGGATCCGCCAAGGAATTCCACTCGTTCCTTTATGCTAAACAGTCCAAACCCGCCCTTTGCAATTACCTGCGCACTGTCGTGCACAAAGCCTATCCCATCGTCAGCCACTTCAATGTACAAGCTGTTGGCCGTAATCCCAAGGTTAAGCACAACATTTTTGGCCTTAGCATGCTTTGCCACGTTGGTGACCAGCTCGCCCACTGCCCGAAAGAGCATTGCCCCAATCGCGTCATCGATTTCAGCCACTTTGTCATGCTGGTTGACCTTGATATTTAAGTCCAGATTGCTGGCAAGCCTCTCCCCAAGCCATTCGATAGCTGGCCCAAGGCCAAGTTCGTTTAAAATTGGAGGGCTTACTTCATATGTCAGGGACCTGATGTCTGCGATTACCATGCTGACTAGGGTCGTTATCTCCTCTACGCTTTTTCGCCCAGCTGGGTCTTGCGCCTTCACGCGCAGGGCCTCAAGTCTCAGCTTTATTACAGCCAGAGATTGACCAATATTATCATGAAGATATTCAGCTATCTGTCTGCGCTCTCTGGCCTCGGTTGCAGCAAGTTCAATGGCCAACGAACGCAACCGATCCTGATACTGTTTTAGCTCCAAGTCGGATGCGGGATTACCGCCATCATCCGCAACAGTCTGTGTAGGCGTGTCTTTGTTATTACGTTTCGTCTTCACTTGCTACAGCCCAGCAATTGCAAGGAAGTGTAACACGAACGAAGCTGGGTGAAACTGTATCGAGAACTGACCGTGATCAATTGGCCGGAACTATGACGCCAATACGGCCAATGAAGCCATGGCCTCGCGCAAGACCTCAGGAGGTGCAAGGGTAACGACTCTGAAGTGGTGGGTGCCTAAAGCCTGTCCAAATCCAGAGCCAGGCACTGTTACCACGCCTGTTCGTCGCAACCACTCGACCACAACTTGGGTGTCGCTTGAATAGCGTCCGCCAAGGCTTGGATGGGATAGATCCAATCGTGGCATTGCATAAAACGCTGCCGCCGGCTTTACAACCGAGGCAAAGGGAACCTTCGCTACGCCGTCAGCAACCGCCTGGGCCCGCAGCTCCAGGTCCTTTCTAAGCTGAATCAGGTGGTCTTGTGGCCCCTCCAATGCAGCCTTGACCGCGTATTGGTGAGGGGTTGGACCGCTCAACCTAGCGTTGGCCAAACGGATTATCGCGTCAAGTACCCCTTTTTGTAAGTGCGTGTTATGAAAGACCATCCACCCAACCCTGGAACCAGGCAACAGCCAATTCTTTGACAGGCCATTCATGGTTATCAGTGGCACCCCTTCAAAATCCAAGTCGGTGACTGACATAACGGGGCCTTCAATGTCGTAGGCTAACCGGTTGTAGACCTCGTCCATTACAAGCAACAGTCGGCGTTTACGGCAAAAATCAATGACTTTTTGAAGGTCATCCTTGCTAAAAACCCGCCCAGTTGGATTGTTTGGAGAGATCATCACCAGCATCCTGGCGTTTGGACCTGCAGCTTGCTCAATTGACGCTTGGTCTAGCGCCCAATCTTGTGATTCGTCCAGATCATAGTGGGACACCTCGCCCCCAAGCTCGTTCAGCATGGTCACATACAAAGGATATGTTGGCCTTGGTAATAGAACTTGCTCTCCAGGATTGATGGTCGCAGTCAGCAGGAATCGTATAGCCTCGCTTAATCCAGCCGTGACTATGACATGGTCTGGGTCAACCTTGACCCCATGTTTAGCATAGTCTGCGGCTACGGCCTCACGTGCCTCAAATATGCCTGCCGCAGGGGAATAGGCATACTTATGATCAGCCCAGGCTTTACGAACCGCCTCGATAATGTGGGCAGGTGCTTTAAAACCTCCCACCGCGGCCGGGTCACCAATGTTCAGCTTTGTCAAAGCAATGCCTTGATCTTCGACTCGTTTTGCCTCAAACAGGATGTCTCTAATCGCATAGCGGATTTTGTCCATCCTTTTTGCTGGTGCAAACTCTACTGACTCCTGCTGATGCGCCATCTTATCCTCCTTAGCCTTCAAACATCTAGTCCGAACTACCAAGCGCCTTGCGAATATCCTTAATAGTTTTCAGGGCATCGCCCAGCAACATGGTGGTCTTGGGATCGTCGTACAGTGGATTTTCCACTCCAGAGTACCCTGGCCTGTCGTCCAAGTTACACACAATGACGGCCTTGGCCTGGGAAGCCTCCAAAATCGGCATCCCCGACAATGGGGTGTCCATAGTCGGATCATTAGCAGCTGGGTTAACAACGTCGCATGCTCCAATGATCATGACAACATCTGTTCTTGGGAATTCTGCATTGGATTCCTCAAGTTCCAGCAACTTTTCATAGTCGACTTCGGCTTCCGCCAGCAAAACGTTCATGTGTCCAGGCATTCTTCCGGCCACTGGGTGTACTGCGAACAGGACGTTTTTACCCTGTGATTCCAAGAAGTTAGTTAGTCGTATAACTTCAAACTGAGCCTGGGCCAACGCCATCCCATAACCTGGAACCACGACTATACGCTCAGCCTTTTTCAAAGCCTCAGCAGCCGATGGTATGCCCCCTTCCGAAGGCGCCTGTGTAGCTGCCGCAGCCCCTTGTGGTTTATCTAGGCCACTACGGATTGCCTTGATTGTTCCAAGGGCATCTCCAAGAAGCATCAAGGTTTTGGGATCGTCATAAAGTGGGTTTTCCACCCCCGAGTAACCAGGCCTTGCATCCAAGTTACACACGATGATGCTTTTTGCCTTTGAAGCCTCAAGGATTGGCATGCCAGACAGAGGGGTGTCCATGCTTGGATCGTTAGCCGCAGGGTTCACGACGTCGCAGGCACCAATGATCATGACCACGTCAGTTTTGGGGAATTCTTCGTTAGATTCCTCAAGTTCTAGCAGCTTTTCATAGTCGACCTCGGCTTCCGCCAAAAGCACGTTCATGTGACCAGGCATTCTTCCGGCGACTGGGTGAACTGCGAAGACGACGTTTTTGCCTTGCTCTTCCAGGAAATTGGTCAGCTTGACCACTTCAAACTGAGCCTGTGCCAACGCCATACCATAGCCTGGTACCACAACAACACGCTCAGCCTTTTGAAGGGCTGCGACTGCTGCTGGAACTCCACCTTCTTCAGCTTCTGAAGCGTCAGCGGCTGCGCCTTCTTCAGGCTCTTCCAAGCCACTACGAATTCCGGTGATGGTTGCAAGGGCATCCCCAAGCAGCATCATGGTTTTCGGATCGTCATAAAGCGGGTTTTCCACTCCTGAGTAACCAGGTTTTGCATCCAAGTTACACACAATGATGCTTTTTGCCTTTGAAGCCTCAAGGATTGGCATGCCAGACAGTGGGGTGTCCATGCTTGGATCGTTAGCCGCAGGGTTCACGACGTCGCATGCCCCAATGATCATGACCACGTCAGTTTTGGGGAATTCTTCGTTAGATTCCTCAAGTTCTAGCAGCTTTTCATAGTCGACCTCGGCTTCCGCCAAAAGCACGTTCATGTGACCAGGCATTCTTCCGGCGACTGGGTGAACTGCGAAGACGACGTTTTTGCCTTGCTCTTCCAGGAAATTGGTCAGCTTGACCACTTCAAACTGAGCTTGGGCCAACGCCATTCCGTAGCCTGGTACCACGACAACACGCTCAGCCTTTTTCAGGGCTTCAACTGCTGCTGGGATACCAGTCTTTGGTTTTTCCTGGGCTTCAGTCTTTGGCAACGCCGCCTTGGGAGTGCTTGAGGCAACCTTGATGACGCTACCACCAACACCACCAAGTATGATGTTCATCAGCGAACGGTTCATTGCCTTGGACATAATCCTGGTAAGCACGGTGCCGGAGGCTCCAACCAAGGAACCGACCACGATGAGCAAATGGTTTTCCAAGACAAAACCGGTCATTGCCGCTGCCAAACCAGAGAACGCGTTTAGCAGTGAGATGACCACTGGCATGTCTGCACCACCAATTGGCAGGACCATCAAAACGCCAAGCAGAAGTGACAACGCCCCAACAATCCAGAACGCGATAATGACTGGGATCGGCGGTTCGAGATAGAAACAAGCCAAGCCACCAAGGACCACAATAATCAGCGCGGAAAGCAGGTTTATTGCATGGCGACCTTTTAACATAATCGGACGCCCTGAAATCCAGCCCTGCAGTTTCATGAAGGCTACGACCGAGCCTGAAAGGGTGACAGCGCCTATGAGGACAGACAGAATCGTGGTGATTGCTACGTCTACCCCCATTATGGATATCTCATCTTTACCCACCATCACAATGTCGGTCAGCGTTGATAGGGTGGCTTCGGTGTTCGCGTTTGCTAACTCACCTAACTTTTCGGCCGATTTCTCATGAAGATTTGACAGGGACACCAGCATTGAGGCACCACCACCAGCTCCGTTAAACAGCGCAACCATCTGGGGCATTGCCGTCATCTTCACTTTGAAAGCGCCAAAAAGCCCGATTACTGACCCAATCAATACACCAGCGATGATTAGCCAAGGTTCAAAAACCTTGAACTCCGTGAGGGCCAGTAGCACCGCGATAAACATCGCAATTGCGGAAAGCCTGTTACCATTTCTGGCCGTAGGTACGCGGTTTTGCATCACCAAACCGATGATGAACAAGACTACTGCCAGTGCGTTACCACCGTAAATAAGCCATTTGGGAAGTTCACTCATTTTGCTTCTCCTTCCCGGCCTTACCAGGTGTTTTGAACATCTTCATCATACGGTCAGTAACCGCATAACCGCCCATCACGTTGATGGTTGCCATAATCACCGCTAAAAAGCCCAGGATGCTCTTAGCGTCAGGGACGAAGTACTGGGCAGCCACCAACGACCCAACGATGGTGATGCCAGAGATGGCATTAGTCATCGACATCAACGGGGTGTGTAGTAGTGGTGGCACTCGTCCGATCAGAAAAACTCCGATGACCAGTGCCACTATGAAAATTAACAGCATGATCCAGAAATGCCACGCTGCTATTGCTTCTCCAACGGGAAATAACATAACTAAACCTCTCCCATCGCCTCCAAGGCGGGTTTGAAGTGAATCTTGCGGTCCATGGTGACCAGAGAGTTTTTCACGATTTCATCGTCGAAATCTGGGGTTGGGCCCTTCTTGAACAGGTTGTCCAGGAAGTAGACCATGTTGTTTGCATACAGCCAAGTCGAGTGTACTGCCAAACGTCCAGGAATGTTCTGGATGGCGCTGATGGTGACACCGTGGGCTACAATTTCCTTGCCTGGCTGTGAAATGGCACAGTTTCCGCCCTGGTCAATTGACACGTCAACGATGACTGAGCCGTTCTTCATGGTCTTGACCATGTCCTCAGTGATCAGGATTGGAGCCAAAGAGCCTGGAACAAGGGCGCTTAGAATGATGACATCGGCCTTTTCAACAAAGGGAGCCAATGCCTCGCGTTCCTTGAGTAGCCACTCTTTTGGCAGTGTCTTGGCATAACCACCGGGGGCGATCGCCAGCTCTTCTGGGATGTCAAAACCGTCGACTTTAGCGCCCAAGCTGCCTGCTTCTTGCTTTGCGTTCGGGCGAATATCCCAGCCTCTGACGATGGCACCAAGGCGCTTGGCAGTAGCTACGGCCTGAAGACCAACAACACCGGTTCCAATAACCAGAACTTCGGCTGGCTTAATGGCGCCGATGGCGGTTCCGACCATTGGCAGGAACTTTGGCAGCAGTGTGGCCGCTTGCAATACGGATCGATAACCGGTGCAGGTGCTCATTGAGGTCAGCGCGTCCATTCTTTGGGCGCGTGTGATACGCGGAATGCCGTCCATGGTGAAGGACGTGATGTTGCGATCCCTCATTTTACGAACCATGTCGTGGCTTTCAGGCGCGGCTGGGTGCAAGAAGGTGATCAGGTAGGCACCCTCTTTCATCATGTCCACTTCGTGGATGCCAAATTGTTCGTTTTGAACTGGCTGCTTTACCTTAAGAATAATGTCGGCTTGGTTATATAGCTCGCGGGGATCTGCCATGATCTTTGCGCCAGCGGCAGCGTATTCTTCATCAGTCGAGAAACTGCCTAGGCCAGCACCAGCTTCAACCAGAACCTCATACCCCTTCTCGATATACTTCTTTACCGTTTCAGGGTTTGCTGCGACTCGCCTTTCACCAGTCATGATCTCTTTTGGGATACCTATTTTCATGGACGCCTCCTTTTGTCCTCGTCATGCGAGGAACCTCTTACTTAGATGGCAGCACGTGAACTGCGAAATCGTCCAAGCCGGGACGAAATCGCGAAAGAGCTGCTGCCAGACTTCCAAAACTATCGAACCTCCACTCCCCAAGCCACGGGGAGCCAGTTCCAAAATCGGGGTTTGTTGGTTGGCCCAACAAGTGTTGCCCTATGCAGTTTGGGGCTACATATAAAGACTGCGAAGAGCTTGACGGAAAAACCTTCGAGCGGGTCAGTAGTTCATCAATGGCGGTTTCAACCTTCATGCTAGCGCTGGCATTTAGATGCCATTCATGTGGGGCTGCCCCTTCAGTGGATACTCCTTCAGTTCCGTCAAGGCTGATTACTACTGCGATGCGACTGGTCCAGACTAGCAAGACCGAAGAAGCCACGAATTTGCTATGGTCTGCTTCGATGTGATGCGACCTAGTTGCGATAGCCAGCACTGGCGTGGCCGCTACAAGCGTCAGGATTTCCTCGTCATAAGTTTTCTGTGGGGCGCTGTTGCTTTGCCTGAATAAGGGCAGATGAATCAACCCGTTACTGCCTTTTGTTAAGCCGTTGTCTTTTGATGCTGGCCTTTCGTACCAGCTTTTGCTGTTGCCTGGTGGAATTTCTACGGGGATGGGTTCCCAGGCTGAAACAGGAAAGTCACAGCGCAAAAGCTCGTTGAATTCACAGTGGAATTCCTGTTCGCCCATGGTGATTGTGGCAATCAGTGGGTTCGCGGTATTTAAAACAATACGATCCAAACTCAACGGCTCCAGGGCCAAGGGCAGATGCCCTTGGCCAAGTCATAAAACACTGAATGTTAGTTTTGTCTTTAATTATGGGTAAGTAAATCAGGGGTGTCCTGATTGGAGAGTGATAAAAGGATGAGTCAAGCTAATCCAATTATCTGTTTTGGCGTAATCCAAAGGAGTAGTGAAAAGTGTGCTAACTTGCGGTCTACAGCTGCTGGTTATTGACAAAGTCATGTTGATGCTACGACACTAGCCCGGCCTGTGAGAACCTTGGGAGGCGTATTTATGTTGCCCTATGTGTTTTTGGGAGAATGGATAAGCCCTAAATTAGCTTGGCTAAAGATCGGATCCTACGGGGTTAATATGGCCCTGGGCTTTTTGACCGGTCTGTGGCTGCTGGGTCGAGAGTTAAGACGTCGGAATATTCCCGCTGCGTACGCTGAAACTGTGGTTTTTTTGGCGATTATTGGTGGGGTGGTGGGCGCAAAATTGGCGTACGTGCTGACTGAGGCAGAGCATTTTTCCTGGACCGAGCTGATTTCTGGTAGTGGGCTTACCTGGCATGGTGGGCTGATTTTGGCGGCTGGTATGGTGATTGGATGGTTTATCTACAAAAAGCTGCCTATTCCTGTGATGCTGGACGCTGTTGCTCCGATGCTTGCTTCTGGTTATGCATTTGGACGAGTTGGGTGTCAGGTCAGTGGTGATGGATGTTATGGGCTTCCTTGTTCACCGGATGCTTTTGACAAGATTTTTTGCATGGCGTACCCGAATGGTATTGTGCCGACGAACATTGAGGTGCATCCGACCCCTTTGTATGAGGCGTTTGTGAACTTTGTGCTTTTTGGGGTCCTATGGAAGATTAGGGGCAAGTGTAAAAACCCTGGGATCTTGTTTTCGATTTATCTGATTGTTTCTGGTTTTTCACGATTTTTCATTGAGTTTATCCGACGAGCTGATGGTCGTCCGGATCGATTCCTGGGTTTGCGGGACGCGCATTTGGTGGCCCTGGGTCAGGTAGTTTTGGGGCTGCTGCTGGTTTGGATATTTACCAAGTTTCGTAGTTCTAAGATTCCAGACTACGGGATTATGCCAGCGACTCCCGAGCCTGTTCCTGCAAAGGTACAACGGAAGAGGAAGAAGTAGCCCCGTCCCTGTTCCGGATCCTGTCCCTGTCCCCGCTACTTTGCCTTGATCTCCAGCACATTTCCTGCCGAGTAGGCCACAAATTCTGGGGCGTACATGGGTTGGATTGTGGCTGGGGCTAGCTGCCATGTGCCTGCTGTGGTGGCTCGTACCCGGTATTTTAGGGGGTATTCGCCTACGGGGAGGTTTTCAAAGAAGAAGTTGGTGCCGTTGTCACGGATTTCTTGGTACCAGGCGATTCCTAGGTTCCAGTGGTACTTGGAGCGTTGGTCAACTGGTTCAAAGCCGGCTCCTCTTGGGTCTCTGACATGCACGTACTCCATGGCGTGTTTGGATCTGATTGACAGGTGAACCTCGATTTCATTGCCAATTTCAAGCTTATCCTTGTCCTTTAGTGGGATCAAAGTCATGTGGTCTCCGTCGACGGTTCGTTTGAAGTAGCTCCTGGTCACTTCCAGGAAATCGCCCCTTGCCTCCTTTGGTAGCTTTTTGGTGGAAAAATGCCATGTGGCTGAGGCGAATGCGTGACCTTTGCCTTCCTTTGAAACGGTAATCGTCGAGGTTGTCCTGGGGTCAATCTTTTCACCAGGGATGACTAGCTGGTTGTTTTTACCTGTGTATTCAGTAGGCTCAAAGACAAACTGCTGACCAAACTCACCTGCCTTGACGTCGATTACCTCGCGGCTTGCAATGCCCCCTGTTTGTTTTAGATAGTGTGCCAACGAATAGATGACCTCAGCCGTTGCTCTGGTGGATTTCCAGTGGTTTAGCTTTTTGTTTAAGAACAGCCAAAGGACCAACCCATCAAGTTTTTCGTTCTTTGGTTCAAGCTCCAGCAAAGTGCGCAAGGCAAACGCATGGCTTTCAATGGTGTCGTTGTACCACAGCCAAGAACGATCTTCAGGCGCCCAGAATGTGCCTTGGTCCTGCACTGTTTTTGCCGAATCCATGACGCTGTCCCACACCAGTTTTGCGTCGTCTTGGCGCCCAGCCCTATTAAGCGTCAACGCCAGCAAGCCCTTGATGTAGGGAGAATGTTTCTTCCAGTGTTTAAACGAGTAATTCAGCATTGTTTTGCGTGTCTCACTATCAAACACATGCTTTGTCCAGGAGTCATCCGGGAAGTTTGATATGACATAACCAAGCAGAGTAATGAAATGCCAGCAGCAATCATGCTTGGCCATTAAGGGTACGATTTCGTTCAGGTAGTAACGGTTTAAATACTGCCAGGCCTTTTGAACCATCGGTTTTGGAACCTCTACGCCAAACTCCATGGCCTTGCTGAATGAATACAAGACATAAAGGGTGATAAATGGCGATGCAGGCCCACCCGGGAACCATGGGAATCCACCTGAACTAAGCTGAGCCTTCTGAAGCTTTGCCAGGGCCGCAGTACGTTGTGCCAAAGCAATCGTTGGATCCAGCACGTTAATCAGGTCCCAATCCAATCCATCTTCACCTCTGGCCTCGCGCAGCCAAGGCGTCTCCTCCAGTGCCATCCTCCGATTTGGGTCGTCGTTATCCCAGGATTCAAAGCGCGTCTTGCGTTCTCCTAGCTTCTTGGCCATCTCGGCTACAGCAGGAAAGTCCTTGTAAAGTGACGTCAAAATCCCAGTCGACACAAAGCGGTTCAGAATGTTATCCACGCACTCGTATGGGTGGTTTACCAAGTAAGGTAGAGCGCTTAAGACCTGGAAAAACAGCTGACTATCAACTGTTACAACCATCTGTTCGTTGATCAAGGTCGAATCGTCGTTTTTCGCCAAGTCTTCAAACTTCATGGTGCGCTGGTCGTTGTCCTTTAACGTCACAAAGCGCGACTGAGCCAGATGGATTCTGCCCGGCAGAACAGGAATGGGGCGTAGTTCACCATCTGAAAAGTCACCCGACGTTGCCACGGCTTTAAACGCCACCGTTCCAACCCTGTCTGGGACAACAATTGGGAACATCAGCGTGGCAGAACCTTGGGCCTTGGCCTCAAACTTACGCTTCTTTTTGTCCAGTCCAAACTTAGACGCCAAGGAAGCCTCAGTTTCAGGATCAAGCAGGTCCAGTGAAACCTCGCCCTTAAGGTCGTGATCCGAGGTGTTGTTTACGACGACTTTCAGCTCAGCAGTGTCACCTTCACGCAAAAAGCGCGGCAGATAAGGCCTGACCATCAGGTCTTTTACAGACTGGGCCTGCTCTTTTAAGGACCCCGACATTAAATTCTTGGTGATAGCATGAACCCATAGATTCCAAGATGTTACCGAGTCAGGCACTGTGAACTCGAAGGTCGCGTTTCCTTCCTTGTCAGTAATCAGGTGGGGCTCCCAGAAGGCGGTCTCACTAAAGTCGGTCCTGAGGCTGACTTCTTCTTGGGCCTGAGCTGGAGCTTCTGCATTGGCTTCGTCCGCCTCTCCAAGATCTTCCTCCATGGCGACGCCTTTAGCCATGACTTGCATATCCTCTGGTGGAGCCATTGCCGCTGGTGCTGCTGGCGCTGATTCCCTGACGGCTGACCGTCTTACAAGGCCGCCAGCTCCTGAAAATCTGGTCGCCCTAAAAGCGGAAATAATGAGCCTTCTGTTCCCTGGTCCCCCGATACCAAAAGAATCAAACATGACTAGTGCATCAGGTGTATACCCAAAGTAATAGGCTGGTCGTTCAAACCCATCACTTTCAAGCCATAGAATGATTGTCTCACCCAAACTAAAGGATGTCGTTGGAGCCTTGGTTTTATCAATGTAAACCCCGATTGGGTCTGGTGGTCGATGAGTCTCGAAAATATCGAGACTGCGGTCATACATGTAAGCCAGCACTTCTGCCGCAGATATTGGTGCCTGTTTTAAGCTTGCGTCAGTTACCTTTACAGACCATTTTTCGACCGCCTTCGGCCTCATCAAATCTCTAAAAGCAGTCATGTGAAGCTTCAGCTGCTTGTTATCCCAAGGCACGAAGACTGAAATATCCCGCTGCATTACCTGATGGTCTGACAACGCCGATACTCGAACAACAAAGCCCCCTCTGTCTTTTTCAGCAATTGGAAATGAAATCACTTGTGGTTGCTTTTTAAGGGTTACAACTTGACTGGATTGAAGCTTGTTGTTGCTGTAAACGTCGATAGTTACGCTCTGATTGTCGATGCCAGAATCAATCAAAAGTCGTGCAGTGTCGCCGACTTTCACAGTCGATTTATCAACCATGGCAACAAAGGGTAAAGGCAGCTTTTTCCCGCTGACGATAAAGTCTTTGCTGGTCTTGAACTTACCACCAAAGGCGTCGACTGTTGAATACTTGATTCGCCAGGCCCCAGCCTTCAAAGTGGGCATGTCGATTGAGGCAAGGCCACTTTCACCATGTGAAACCTTGCCCTCAGCAAACTTGGTCCCTTCCTTCCAATCTGACAACCACAGGCCTGCGTCATACCTAGCCTCCCACCTTGGAGGTAGCGAATCTCCAGGGCTTACCGGTGCCTTTGGATCCGCATCTGGACGCGCTGCAATAGGGCGATCAGCAGGTAAGGTGACCTTGTCTGGTAGTAGTAACTCATAAATCTCCCACTCACCATCGCCAGGTGCTGGAAGCCCATTTAGGTCCTGACGGCTAATTTCAACAACCGGACTTACGGTCGGGGTGTAAAACTCGCAGTCAAGCCCTATGCTTGCAGTGACAGCTTTGAATCCCAGGTTAAAGACCTTTGTGACACTTCTGGTTTCACCACCTTCGTCTGTAACATCCGCGGTTACTTCAAACCGCCAAGTGGTGCCATGGTCGGCTGTCCTTTCATCAGCCAGTGGCAAGAATTCAATCTCAAAACTTCCATCCTCAGCCAATTTCGAGTTGCCAGCCGCCACAACCTGAGGTTCTGCCCTTGTTATTCCCCACCAGTGCCACCAAAACGGATAAATGGCAGTTTTGCGGACTTTCCAAGCCACAGTTCCAACCCCCACAGGCATGCCAAAGTAGTATCTTGCTTCGCCTTTTATGGTGGCCTTATGGTTGAGCCGCAAAGCACCAGCAGGGTCAATAAAAGATGCCTCGAAGGTTGGGCGTTTGTACTCTTCTACCAGCACACGGGTGTCACCACTGAACGAGCTTACAATCCGCCATCCACCCAAAGCCCGTCCGCTTGGGATAACGAATTCTCCTGAAGCCGTTCCATAGGCGTTGGTAATCATCTGCACTGTTTCTACAGTTTCGTTATTGGTGTCCCTTAGGCTTACCCAGATGCGCTCGTCAGGCAAGGTTACATAGCTTTCGCCAGCTTTTTTAGCACCATATGCAACTACCTTGAACTTGACGGTCTGACCTGGACGGTAAACTGATCGATCCGTATAAATGAAACTGGAGTTATCAACGCTTCGTTCTCGACTACGTTCGGTCCAAAATGAACGGGTGTTAAAGGCGATTTGGTCACCTTTTTCGACCACCAACAACCACATCGGCGCCTTAAAGTCAGTATCAAAGGTGGCTCGCCCATATTTATCGGAACGCACCTTGGCGTGGACTTTGCGTTTTTCCCCCCAATCATTTCTGAATAACGTTATGTCTGCCCCAGCTATAGGCTCGCCAGTTGAGCCAGACATCGTTGTTACTTCCACTTTTGAATCTTGCTGAGTGTATGAGAACACGATATCTGTCAGCAGTAGCGGAGTCGCTCTTAAAAGGTTGTCAGCCCTAGTAAAATCAGCATTTCCAGATGAAACAATCAACCAAAGTCCTTGTTTCTCCAAAGGAGGTGTGACCCAAGTTCTGTGCTGCCGGAAGTCTTCAAATCTGGCCAAATCAACAGACCATTCTACATCAGGCTTTCTGCGGGCAATGAACTTGTCCAACTTGTCTCCTTCAGGAAAAATGACGTTGGACTCTGAGCCTTGAATATATTTGAGGGGGTCTTTAAGGAAATAAGCTCTGAAGTACAGCTTATCGAGATTCTTTGACAAAACCTCAAAGGATCTACGATTCAGGGCATCTGACTCCATGGAGTTGGTGGAGTAATCGGGCTGTTCAATCTGGCCAACTATGGATTTACAGTGCCTAGCTCCTTGGCTGTGTGGAAATGCCTCGATTCCCTTCAAGGCTATTTGCCTTGCCTTGTTTAAAGAATCCCAACTTTCATCTAGCATGGTTAATTCTGCTAGCACAGCCATCCCTTCCGCCCACCAGGAATCTGATTCAGCCTCTTTCAAGGTGCTTTCTAGGTTAGTCCTAATCGCTAAGGCATCTTGCGCAACAGTGAAGTGCTTGGACAGGAGCCTACACAACTCCAAGCGAGCCTCAAGGGCCGCCCCAACGTTGCCTTGCGACTTATGCCAGGCCTCCAGGTCCGTCAATATTCGGGAGATTCTTTGTAAAGGGTGCTTTTCTGGGCTCCCTTCTGCGGGGGTCAACAAATCGTTTACATTCAGCAAGTAAGCTTCATTTGACTCGGTTGCACTCCAGTAAGCGGAATTGGCCAAAAGTGATGCATAAAGATAGGAAATGGCATCTCTAAGGGTTGGCCTGATACCTGCCGGGTAATCGTTCGCCTCAAGATACTCTGGTAGGGCGTCCTTTTTTATGCCTCCATACGCTTCACGGTCTACCCACACCTCATTGTAAGCAGCGACAATAGCGTCCTGAATCTGTGACTGTGTCCAAGTTTTGAGATCAAGCTCTTCTGATGAGGCAATTTGCTCCCTTTGGCGAATCTCCCAAGCGTACTGCGAGGCATATTGTCTCAAGGCCTGAGCGTAAAAAAGGTTCAAAACCGCCTTGGCAACCTGATCCTTCGGCCACTCGGCTGCCTTCAGATCCTTTACCGCAGTCTCATATCCGTGCAGCGCTATGCGAAGTTGGGTCAGTTTTACCAAGGCAAGTACGTGTTCCTTGGAAGCTTTTTTGCCTTCGGCCAAAATAGCCTTCACCACATCATACGCCTGTTCAAACTGCTGTTTTTCTATAAAATCAGCCGCTTCCGACCACTGCGGTGACATTGCTACCTCACTTGTCACTAGGGGGCTTTTGGGTGGGGCGCTAGGAGTTATACCAGAAGCACTTGGCGTGCCACATTGGCTTGCAATCATGCCCGCAGACAAAAGGAGCACAATCAGCATCAATTCTTTTCGCTTCATTTTGTACCTCCGGCGTGTGCCCTGCTCTTAATCCACCTGGATTTTTGGCCCATTACTTCAAGGGTCCAGTCCGGTGTGACGCCTTGAATCAGCTCATGTATTTGGTTTCTAATCCCAGTTGGAAGCTTGCTGAATTCAGGCATTGAAACAGCCTTTAGTGCAAGCAATGGTTTAAGGCTGTCGTCTTGTTCGGACTGCAAAGTCCAAGTACCTGTCCAAATGCGTCCACGCCACCAAACTTCGGGCGGGGTGAAGTCAAGTACTTGCAAAGTATCCATGTAACTGCTTTCAGTCAGGATCGGCGCGATTTTAATCCCTTTAGGCGCACCGTCGTCAGCCTTTCGCAGCACTGCTTTGTCTCCTCGCAAAGTCGCCCATGTAGCCACCCCAAAGGGGCCAGGGTCTTCACCCTCGGTTCGAGGATCATTGGCGTGCCTGTCGAGCACCAGTTCCACCGAATCGACCCATAATGGCTTAACAAAATGCCCCATGATGTGGAATAAAGCCTCGGATTCGGTGTGCTGGGTTGAAACTCTCATAACGATTCCGCCATAACGGCCGACTACTGGTGCTAGAGGGTGGTTTTCATCCCTTAGTCCAATTTCGAAGGATTCATTATCTGGTATCAACACGTGAACCAATGAGCCATGAGGTAAAGTGTCAAGTAATTCTTGAACTTGCTTGAGTTCGTCATCACTGATGTCGCCGCGGTCAGTGACTAATAAAACTCGGCAGGTTTCTTCTTCATTTCCAAATAACTCTACACCTGCCTTGACCATTGCGGTTATTCCTGGATTTTTCTCGCCTGAGTGCTGGTTGTAAATATCCTCAAATTCGCCATCTAGGATGCCTGCAAGCTTTGGAAATGGCTCGAATTCTGGGGTTACTGTACGAGGAGGGGTTGATGGCAGTAAAAACTGTGCCGTGCCACGTCCATAACGGGCAGTTGCTATGGCCGCCAAACGCAACGAGCCGTAGACATTTTGCGGGTCAACATCGAGGACAGAGAGCATTTTTACCGGATTGGGCCGGGTTGTGAACGACCGTGGTGACCAAACCTTCGAGTAAAGCAATACACCCGCGTCAAGGGGTAGATAGGTGTGCTTGGCCTGTGCCAACGCTTTGCGGTCTCTGGGAAATTCGACGACTACGTTGCCATCCTTCTCGCTGATAGAGGCGTTTCGTTGGCTGGCACTGACCTTTCTAGGTTTCATATAGATTTGCCTGTTTTTTCCTGGCAGTGATATCTGATAGGCCGTTGGCATAGCGTCAAAGGGCGCCAGTAGCGTGATGGTGGCCAAGACCTTTTGGTTGGGAGCTACGTCGAAAAGCCTCAAAACCATGATGTCAGGTTTGCTCAATCTTATCTGCGCCTTTGAGCCGTCCGAGGTGGCCAAACCTGTTGCGACCGCGCCCCTAGGGATTCGAAAGGCGAGTGCTATTTCAGCGTTGCGATAGCCGGTATTTTGGACGGTTCGCACCATGGTAATAGTAGCAAGGCCATCTTGTTCGCACAGTTCCACCGCGTGGGCGATCTCAAGCGCGTTGCCTCCGGCGGTGGCGACCCAAACATCTGCCAATAAGTGTTTGGGGCAAAAGATTAACAAGGCAAGAACGGCCATCATGGCGCAGGTTTTATCAGACATCAATTCTCCAGGTCGAAACACCGTCAAGCGCACAACAAGTCGGCTAAAGTCTAAACCCTATCGATGGGAAGATAAACCCAAAATCCCATGCCCCTGCCCCCGTTCCCGCCCCTGCCTCTTCCCCCACGGGCCAAAAAGGTGTACAAGTTTGTCACCTTTTTTGAGGCTGCATTGTGGGGCACGATTCCATTGCTATCGTTGATTTTGGTGGGATGTTTGCTCACCTTTTTGCAACTAAAGTTCGGCGTTTGAAGGTTTTGGCCGAGATTCGCCAGCCTGACGATCCTGTTGAGGCTTTTCAAGAATTTAAGGGCGTGATCTTGGCTGGTGGCCCTGGTGATTCTCAGGGCTTTAACAAGGCCATTTTTGGGTTGGATGTGCCCATTCTTGGGTGTGGTTTTGGACACCTTGAGATGGCCCGCTTTTATGGTGGTAGCGTTGGGCCTAGTACTTTGTCTTGGGGGCATTCAGACCTGAAAATTGTTGCTGATCATCCTCTTGTTGATGGTTTTGTTGGGCCAGTTTGGTCCAGTCAGCAAGATGTGGTCACTTCCGTTGGTCCTGAATTTGCAAAGCTTGCTGCTACTGTTTGTAAAAACGGCGATCTGCTTCCTTTTACAGCAGTTGCCTCAGACAAGTTGCGTCGTTATGGCGTGCAATTTCACCCAGAAGTCGACGACACAGTTGATGGCGACAAGTTGATTGCAAATTTTGTATTGGCGATCTGTGGTTGTAAGCCGTCCTGGACCATGGAGACCTACCTAGAGCAGCAAATTGCAGCAATCCGCCAGCAGGTTGGTGACCAGTCGGTGTTTTTGTTGGCCTCCGGTGGCGTTGATTCAACGGTGGCGGCAGTGTTGTTGCGAAGGGCGCTTGGCCCAGAGCGCCTGCATCTTTTACATGTTGACAACGGCATGATGCGTAAAAATGAAAGTGCCAACGTCCTAGATATGTTTCGTCGATTTGACATGGATCACAACCTGCATTTCGTGGATGCAACCGACACATTTTTAACGGCGCTTGGCGATGAAGTTGAGCCCGAGAAAAAACGCAAAATCATCGGTAACACCTTCATTTCTGAGTTTGAAAGGATTGCGAAAGAGCTTGGGATCGAGCGCCACCTGCTGGGCCAAGGAACCATCTATCCAGATACGGTCGAAACTGGCGCTAACAAGGGGGCCCAGACCATCAAAACACACCACAACAGGGTGCCCGTCATCGACCAGATGATAGCGCAGGGCCGGGTTGTGGAGCCTTTGGCGGATCTATACAAGATTGAGGTCAGGGAACTTGGTGAATTGCTTGGCATTGACCGTGAACTACTGTGGCGACATCCGTTTCCAGGTCCAGGCCTTGGAGTGCGTCTTTTGTGCAGTGATGGAAAGGTAGACGTCAACGAAATTGCTGCAATTCAGCAAGAAGTTGACAGATTTATCGCCAAAAAAGGCATCTTCAACATGCAGTTTTTGGCCCTCCCAATAAAGTCAGTTGGAGTAAAAGGCGACCGACGTTCCTACGAGCATCCAGTGATGATTAGTGGCGGCGCCAACTGGGACGAGGTTGCAAATCTGGCGGACGAACTTCTAAAAACCGTCCCTGGCGTCAATCGATGCATCTGGAATCTTGGGTCTCACGCCCCAAAAAGCGTCGAACTTTTGCCGGCCACCATGACCAAGGCACGCCTAGACCTTTTAAGAGAGGCCGATCACATCGTGATGGACGGCCTAAGGCGCTACGGCCTGTATGATGACATCTGGCAGTGTCCAACGGCATTAGTCCCAATGAAAATCAACAACGCTGGCCAAGAGCTTTGCATAGTAAGACCAATCCATTCTGAACGGGCCATGACCGCCACCGCCGCAAGTCTACCCCCCGCCCTCCTAAAAGAACTAGCAGACAAAATCCTAGCCCTGCCAGGCATCTCAGGCCTGACCCTAGACCTGACCTCCAAACCACCCGGCACAATCGAGTGGGAATAGACCTAGCCAAAAACTTTGTTTAACCTACATTTACGAAGTATTTCCATGGTGTAGGTTAAGAAGGCGGGAACGAGTATATTGAAGCAAGTACTGATGGTTCAAGTGCCTTAATGGTGTCGATAGGTAGATGGCCTGTGTTTGATTTAGCAGGGAGCAATATCAGCTTCAACGTGATGTGAGACGTTCGCAAAACGGGATAAGTAACGGAAAGCATGGTGTAAACATGACAGAAGATAAATTGTCTGTGCTGGTCAAGGACAGAGAAATACTGAGTATGATACATACCTTCAGAGGCAAGCAAGTCATGCTTGACAGCGACCTAGCTGACCTATACCAGGTTACAACCAAGAGATTGAATCAGCAGGTTAGCCGGAATAGAGAAAGATTTCCTTCTCAGTTTATGTTTCAGTTAAGTGAAGATGAATTTCAAATCTTGAGGTCACAAATTGTGACCTCAAGTGAAGTTGACAAACATGGTGGCAGAAGATATTTACCATATGTCTTTACAGAACAAGGTATTGCGATGCTTTCTACAGTTTTAAAGAGCAATGTGGCTGTAGAAGTAAGCATTAGAATCATGGAAACCTTTGTTGAAATGCGAAAGTTCCTTGTTACAAATCAAGGGCTTTTCTCAAGGCTGGATAGAGTAGAGCTTAAGCAAGTGGAAACCGACAAAAAGTTGGAGGAGGTCTTCAATCACATCGCTAACACTTCTGAAGTAAAGCAGCATATCTTTTTTGATGGGCAAATCTACGACGCTTTTAGCTTTCTTGTGGAGATCATTAGGAAAGCTAAAAACAAGATTATCTTGGTAGATAATTACGTTGATACGAGCACTTTGAACCTGTTGTGTAAGAAGAACGAGGGTGTCTTTGTTGTTATCGCAAGCTCAGGGAGGGGTAATCTGACCAGTCAGGATATTTCCATATTTAACGCCCAATACCAGGGTTTAACGGTGGAAACAAGGAACGACTTTCACGACCGCTTTTTAATCATCGATGATAAAGAGGTTTTTCACATAGGGGCTTCAATAAAAGACGCTGGTAAAAGGAGCTTTGGTATCACCAAAATTGAAGATGAAACCTTGATTAAGAGTTTAATAAGAAAGCTCATGTTAGCTGGATTGTCAAAAAGTAAATAGTGTCAAGTTAAAGCACAGCACACCAGGTCAGATCGTTTCTCCAACGAAGCTTGGAGGCCTTATAATGGTGCCGTCGCTGCCTTTGGGGTGTCATGGATAGTAAAGACGTGCAAACGGACGCCGTTGAGCTTGAGCCAGTTGAGATTGAAATTGATGGCGTGCTGGACCTGCACCAGTTTTCACCTAAGGACACCAAGGATGTTGTGAGCGTTTATCTCGATGAATGCTTGGCTTTGGGCATAGATACCGTGCGGATCATCCATGGAAAAGGTGTAGGAGTTCAAAGGCGAATTGTGCACTCAGTTTTAAAACGCCACCCAGCTGTGATCGACTTTAAAGATGCAGACTCTTGGGCCGGAGGATGGGGAGCTACCGTCGTTTCGTTGGACTTGAGCCAACGCGGCGTCAATCCTGTATAGTTGCGAAATCGGGGGCAGTAAGGCACAATCCGTCGGCTGTTCGTTTCGTTTGGCTAGGCCTTTAACTAGCCTGAATGAGTGTTTGAAGTGCACATTCGCCATGAAGAAATAGAAAGCTTCTACGAGCGTTTTGATGTTAGGCCATATAGAGCGGCTATGCGTGGATGGCTGGACTCTGATGCGGTAGTGCTTGCTGATGGCGCCGTTTTATCGTGGGTGTCTGGCTCAAATCCTGGCTTCCCATACCCAGAAGCAGCTGCAATTTGGTTGGCCTGGGCGGCGTGGCGCCGTGATCGTGGTGAGGCTGGTGCCAACGAGGCTAGGGTCGAGGCTGTTGCCTTCAAGCTTTTGGAAGAGCTTCGCGCTGGACCCATTGGAAAGGTTGAATATAGTTACCTTTTTGACACCTGCTTGGCAGTTTCTGCTTTGTCCAGCTGGGTTGGCGACCTGCTTGACGCGAAAACGGTCAAAGATGTTGGTTTGATGGCCTTGGAGCCCTTCGTGCGCAGCGGCCAACCGGTCCTTCCAAGTCCTAAAGAGCCACATCGCTGGTCTTGTAATTGGGGGATGCACCTGCTCAAGGCCAAAGCGCTGTTGGAATTGGCCTCGATCAGACTTCAAGAGCCTAGATTTTCTGCCGTCACTCGTCTGATCGATTTACACGGCGATAAGGCCCTGTCCGATTACATGCATGCCAGGGCCTATGGGCTTGAAGGCCTGATAATGGCTGGTGAAGACGTCAGGGCATCAGTAAGCGATTTGACCAAGTGGCAGTCCCAAAAGGGTGCAATGTATGGTTGGGCTGACAAAGCAAGCCCAGGACGTGCGGATGTAACAGCCCAGGCTGTGCGCTTGTGGAGCAGACGTCCGTTTGACGGGGCAAATCTGGTGATTACAAAGGGGTTGTACGCCTTAAGGGGCCTTAAGTCAGAGGCTGGTGGTTTGTTCTACGAGGAATCAAGCGACCACATCAACACATGGGCCACGGCCTTTGCGGACCAGGCGATGGCTTGGGGGCAGTTAAGGCTTGAGGGCAAAACTGTCGATGATGAGGCTTGGATCTAGCTTGGCGGCTTCGGTACTTCAATGCGATGGACTGATGGAATCAAGATGGCCCCGGCGGCCATTGAGGCCCGTTTTGGGCTTGGGCTACCCTTCAAATTGCTTTTGTCACTGACGGATCGCTGTAACTGCCGTTGTACCCATTGTGGGATCTGGAAGCGCAGGCATGGTGACGAATTAACCCCCCAAGAGATTGATTCGTTGCTTAGCAACTGGAAAGGCTTGAAGTGGGTGGACCTTACTGGGGGCGAGCCTACCATGCGCCCAGATGTGCTTGAGTTAGCCGATATTGTCACGGCTCATTCAAAGGGCTGGTCCTTCCTGCATTTTGCTACAAATGGCCTGCGGCCAAAGGTTGCGGTTGATTTCGCCCAAAAACTGGCGCAACCAGTTGGGCCTTCAGTTGTAGTCACGGTAAGCATTGATGGCCCCAGGGAACTGCACGATAGCATGCGGGGGGTTAAAGGTGCGTTTGATCTGGCAATTGAAACGGCAGGCAGTTTGCAACAGATACCAGGCGTCGAGGTTTACATTGGAACTACCGTCACTGGTTCGAATATTGACCACCTAGAAGAAACTCAAGCCGCAATTGGGTCTGCCATGCCTGGATTTAGGGTCCAGGACTGGCATATCAATTTGATGACCAGATCCAAGCACTTTTTTGGCAACATGGACCTTAAACCGTTATCAAAGGACCAAGTCACCACAGCGATTGCCACCGTCTTGAAACTTCGCCCTACCACTTTGAAGCCGTTTTCCATTATCGAGCGCCTGTTTTTACAAAACCTGCTTTTGTATACCAAGACAGGCAAGGCCCCGGTTCCATGTGAGGCTTTGAGGGCCTCTATCTTTGTGGGGCCTACAGGTGATGTGTATCCTTGCCATATCTTAGGGCCAAATCTAGGCAACTTACGCGATTTTGGAATGGATATTGCCGGACTTTTGGGCAATTCAAAGGGCAGGCTCAAGCAGGATTGCAACGACTGCTGGACCCCTTGCGAGGCCTATCCAACGATGTTTTTTCATCCGCTTGTCACCGTTGTCAGTGGCTTGAAATCATTAAGATAATTGGTCTGAATTCGAAGGTTATCTGAAGAACAGGGCGTTTGAATATATCCACGGGTACTGCTGGTCGGCCATCCAGGCCAAGTCACCAAGGTCGGCGGCTAGGTGTTTTGGCGTCATCCAGACCTCGATCCTGTAGATTGCTGGCCCATCAACCGGGTGTTCAAAGGTCCAGCCTTGCCCAACTACTTCCTTGACCACTTGTGAGCCTTGTTCCGCGTCAATTTTAATAAGCTTTGTCACGATTTCAGCGTCCTTTGGATCTCCAAATTTGGCCGATGCAAACAATGGCTTAACAACGGTTGGGGTCCTAAAATATATCTTTGCATCTGTGTAATTCTTGGCTTCCTCTCCCATTTCCAATGGCTGCTCGTCGACAACTGCAAACAGGTCAAAGCTGTCAGCCTGTCCCAGGATGTCAAATGCTGAATAAGACCGGGCCTTTCCAATGGCATCTCTGATTGCCAGGTGTTCAGGCGCAGTTTTGTCGACCCAAGCGTGGTTTGACGCCCACTTCAGGCTGCGAATATAGCTGTCAATTCTGTCCCCATCACTTAGGATGGCGGGTCCTCCAACAGTAAACAGGCGGGCCAGATTTGGCTGGTCTTCAAAAAAAAGGTTTTGGCAGCCTTCTACGGTCTCACAGACAATTGGAATTTCGACGTTTCGGTGGATATCTGTTGCAAGAATATGCCCCAACCTGATGCTTTTGACCGCCTCATCAAATTTCAAGACGTCATTTTTAATTGGCTTTAACACCAACATCACGGATAGGTCCGGGTTAGGAGCGTTATCGTCATTGGCTATGAATCGATCCAGGGTATAGAGTGAAGTCATGTCCTCGATTAAGACCGTTAGTGCAGGGTGAAAGTTAAATATCTCAATCAATTCAAGAGGCATTGCCACTATGCGTTCGACTGAGATGTCCTTTTGTTCCGGGTGACAGATAAGCCCGATTCCGCCTTGCTCTTGGGCGGCTGCCAGCGCGGCTTGGGCATGCTCTAGCGGTATATCATCGTGATAACTGGTGTTAAACACGATGTCCGGAATGGGATCGGCCATTCCAATTGGCATCTGTTTGGAGCCCTCGATCCCGTAATAGATGTAGGTGTAATCAATTGGCGAGCCTGCAGGGCATTTCATCTTGTTAGCCAGCAGGCGGTCTTGGTCATCTCGCAGCATTTGGTCGCCCTCAAGTGGTCTATAGTGCAAGGCGCTTTCGAAGGATTGATAGCGAACATAGTTGGGGTGGTCGGTTTGAAACATAAATTCTTTGCCATTGGCGCAAGGCGCGTTACGGTACTCATTTACACAATTGTCAAGCATCTCCTCGATTATATCCGCCTTGCACTGGTCGATTTCCACCTGTTCTTGGTTGTTTACTGCACAAGCCTCGATTTCAGGCGATGTAATCTCGGCGTGGTCTGGAAAACAGCCGTCATGAGACCAACGAGAATGGATGTGCACTATTCCAGTTTTGTGCTCATACCCGCGATTTTCAGGCCCAAAAGGCAACGGAGGATTAACTTCTGGGTACCAGATCTCCTCTTGGATGTCTTGGGCTACTTCACTTTGATCATCGGCGGCATCGCCAGGGTCATCAGCCGTGTCACCAATTTCCACCTCAGCAGTGTCTTCGTCACCAAGCTGGTCTTTGGCGTCTGTTGAAGTATCACCCGGCGTGTCAGTCAGGGGGGCATCCCCTGCAGAGTCTTTCAAAACATCCTCCGGAGTTTTGTCGCTGCCGCCGCAAGCGATCAGCAGCAAAACGCTTAAAATTGCTGTGATATGTTTCATCATTAAGGTCCTCCTAGAACACAAGGTGTCAAGTCCAAGCAAAGTCGGAAGGCAATGATATGACTTTTGAATATGGCTGTCGAATTGGAGGAGAAAAAGCGCGATGGTGTGGGGGCAGGGACGGGGACAGGGACGGGGACAGGGACAGGGACGGGGGTAAGACTTCCATGCATTCATTGTCTATGAAAACTCGTGGCACTGCATTGGTTCGTGGTCGCAGTCATCATCGCGCTCACCTAGGCTCCTGCATGGCGTAGGGTGCAATTAAACTAGCATTCACTGTAAACATGTGCTACCAATGGTCATCTGATGTGGAACAGACCATTGATTTCAGAGGAGCAGTCAATGCATGTCTTTAAATACTTAGCCACCCTGTCCTTGGCTCTGGTGATGGCATCAATTGCTGGGTGCGACGATTCCGCTGCGGCTTGCGATGGCTATGGCGAGTGTATTCCTGATATCGGTATCGAATGGGTACGCATTGTAGGTGGTACCTTTAGTATGGGTTCTAATGATGGCGACTCTAACGAGAAGCCAGTCCATCGTGTTACTGTGCCAACGTTTGAGATGAGTAAAACTGAGGTTACGGTTGATCAGTATCGTGCTTGTGTTGATGCAGGTTTCTGCATGGCTGCAGGTACTCGTTGGAGTAGTTGTAACTGGGACAAATCTGATCGTGGTTCTCATCCTATTAATTGTGTTGATTGGAATCAGGCCCAAGACTTTGCGAACTGGGCCGGTGGTCGATTACCTAGTGAGGCAGAATGGGAGTACGCTGCCCGTAGTGGTGGTCGAGATTGGAAGTATCCATGGGGTGATCAAGAGGCGTCTTGCGAGCGTGTTGTAATGGACGGTGGTAGTGGTGAAGGCTGTGGTCGTTATATTACTTGGCCAGTTTGCTGGAGGCCAAGAGGGAACACAACTGACGGTTTGTGCGATATGGCTGGCAATGTTTGGGAGTGGGTCCAGGATTTGTATCACAGCAGTTACGATGGTGCTCCAACTGATGGTTCTGCTCGGGAATCTCCAGCAGGTTCTTCCCGGGTTTTTCGCGGCGGTTCCTGGCGCGACAGTGCTGGGGGCGTGCGGGCGGCTATTCGCGGCAACGACTCGCCAGGCCAACGCGAACACATGGGCCTCGGGTTTCGCCTCGCTAGATCGGTGCGCTAGATCCTTGGCCCTATGCCCCTGTGGCTAGGCGACAGCGCAGCGTAGTCACCATTGGCCGACAGCGGCGCCTGGAGTTTCGTGTCATAGTGCCTCATGAGACCGGTTTCTTTTGCACACCCACCTTTATCATGATGAAACAGTTAATTTAACAGTTAGTTGCGCAAAAATAGTGCGGTAATTATTGGTTTGGCTGTGGTAGTAACAAACACAGTAAAAAGGATTTGGAGCTAAAAGAAGGTCGAGAGGGCACCCAGCAACATGGTCCGGGGGCAATCCTGGAGGGCGCTATCGGGAGTTGCCGGGACCCG